>BNJV01002061.1_pt1 | contig 71231 bp, 94 predicted proteins | sample 8540591 | NCBI WGS metagenome assembly BNJV01 (sample SAMD00202457, study PRJDB9452) | human saliva metagenome | host: Homo sapiens
CCTTTATTATCTTCAAATATAAAATAAAGAGATTTTGCTTTAAAATTACCTTTTTCTTCTATCCAATTAGTTATTTGTCCTTTTATTGAGATACCTTAGCAGTGTTTGTTTGCTCTCTTTTCAGATAATCTTTTTCTCACCTTTTTGGAAGTAATAATGGTCGTTAGCAAATTTTACGTCATCGTATTCTGACTTTATCAGGCGTTCGCCCTCGGCATTGAACATACCATATTTACTCCTTTTCTTTTACGATATAGGTTGGGTGATTGATCAGAGACCTCATCTATACTGGAAATCTTTGTCATACTCTGTGGGCAGTACTTGTTTCTGCCTTCGGTGGTGTGCAGCCTTGTCGTCCGTTCAGATATACTTCTCCAAAAATGGTGCTTATAAGCATCAAATTCTTCTATTTCGTTATATTTATCGGTATTAACTCCTTCCTTTACTATCATAACTCCCTTTCAGATTGTCTTTGGTAACAATAAACACGTTGTTTCTTAAGCGTTTAATGCTGTCAACATCATTTATGATTTTTTCCCCCTTTTGCTGTATAAAGTGCAAGTTTTCCTGTATTATTATCTTTTTAATAGTCCAAAGACTTTCTGGCGCAGTTACACCCTATTTGTGCCTCTAAGCTACCAGAACAGAGTAGAGAAAGTATGAATAAAAATGTTTTTAGAGTCTTCATTATTTGATAAGTATTATAATGCAAAGATAAAGATAAAAGTACATAGATTAATGAAATGTTATATTTTTCTGCTGAGGCTCAATCTTTATTCTTTTTATGGCAGGTTATTCCTATTTTGTTACTTCTAGCAAGTTGTTTTTGTCGTAAATTTGATGGTAGTGCCTACCATCAGCACAATCACGTGCTGAGTACTAACACAACTGGTGTTGCCCCCACACAATGGTAGGAAAGGAAAAGGAAACTCTTTGAAGGTAGTTGATGATGTTTGTGAGAACTAATGACTAACTTATGTTGGGAATGTTTTGATGTCGTAATAGAAGGCTTTATAAGCCTGTATTTATCGAAAAATGTTTGTAATACTAGACTTAAAGACATAAAAAAGGACTACTGCTAGTCCAACCTTTGTTAACCTTTAAATCTAATACTATGAAAAACACGTTGCAAAGATAAAGGATATATATATGCAACTTTTTACCGTCTTTTTAAGTATATGTTGTATTGATTTTGATCATCAAAGAAGAATGATGACAAATTGATAGTTTGATATGATTTCTTTTTAGGCAAATACAACTGGCCTGATGAGGTTTTATTGAGGTTGCTCTTCTAAGCAGAATCTTTGATTTGTGTATAATGAAGTAATTGATTATTGTAGGGGCCGAGTATCTTGTTTGTGGAGATGGACGAGTACACTATTATCTCAGATTTTTTCTTCTATTGATAGAATAAAGATAGTTGGATATAACTTAAAAGAAAGCCTAAAAGTCAGAAAGAAAAGTTGAAATATAGCTTATGAAAAAGCATTTTTATCCCATAAAACTTTGTTATATCATTTTTAAACTAACTTTGCAAAAATAAAAGATTAAGGCATTTTAAGGATATGGGATCCCCGGCATTCAGTGTGAAGATGTTGGAATTCTGTCTTTATGTCTATTGAAAAACGATTAATTTTTAAACAAAGATATTATGGCTTGATATGTCACGGGAAGGGTTACGATCAAACTCGTAGCCGATTTGCAGTATGTTAGAATTCAGTTTGAACGTCCCAAGGCATCTGGCTATTGCCGAAGCTGCCGATAAGGGCGACGAGGTGAGAATTCTGAGTATGATGCTGCTAAGGAGGCACAGCGTCATCTGGAAGCCTGTATTGCTGAATTGAAGATGACCGTGGCACAAGCAAAGATTGTTGATGTGTCACGTTTGAGCACTGATGCCGTACAGATTATGTCTACTGTTGAGATGACAAACGTAAAGACAAATGCTAAGATAGAAGTACACGATTGTTAGTGAAACAGAGGCTAAATCTTGAAACAGAATAAGATTTCAATCAAGACTCCTATTGCACAGGGTTTGTTGAATGAAGGTGGGCGATGAGGTTGAAATCACTATCCCTCGTGGTACTATTGTAGTGCGTATTGATAAAATCTCAATTGATGCCTAATAATAAAACAAGGAGGTTCGTATGAGCAATATTCAGTAGAATTGCAGCATGTGAGATTCCAAGCTACAAGTGTGCGGAGAACGAGACAGTTCTATGCTTTTTCTCGACATTGATCCAGTAACAAAGGGTCACACGCTTGTTATCCCTCGCGAAAAGAAGTTGACTATATCTTCGATATGGAAGATGAGGAGCTTGCAGCCTTTGAGGTTTTTGCAAAAAGAAAGTAGCACGTGCTATAAAGACAGTCTTTCCATGTAAGAAGGTAGCTCAGGTCGTCTTGGGGTTAGAGGTTAACCATGCACGTATCCACCTCTTGCCAATGAACAGCGGAGGCTGATGTTGATTTCAAGCATCACGTCACAGGTTGAGGCTGAGGAGCAGAAGGAGATTGCGGCAAAAGATCTTCCAGGCTTTTCAAGAATTGGAACACTTTTGGCCTCTGAAAATAAGATGTTATCAAGACGGGGATATACAATTGTGCATATCTCCGTTTATCATTTTCCTTAATATAAGGAAGATACGTTTAATAAAAGTAATCCCCACCTTTACCAAACTTGTTTGCTTCCTTCCTTTGGAGGGGTTGGGGGAGGTTTTTCTTTATACAAACTCTTCTCCCTTCTTTATCTGTACTTCATTCACATATTTCCTTACCAATGCAGAAGATCTTCCCTTCTTGCATATAAGCAACACATTGTCCTTTTCGGCAATGATATAGCCATCAAGTCCATTTGATAACACCTAATTTCCCTTTGGAGAGCTTTATGATATTGTTGCAGCATCTTCAAGGATAACATCCGAGTCAATAACAACATTGTCACCCTCTCTCTCTTAGTGACTCATAGACTCCATGCCACGTTCCAAGGTCTGCCCAACCAAAGTCGCATCTCATCACATAGACATTCTCCGACTTTTCTAAGATACCATGGTCTAACGAGAATGTTCGGATAGCGTGGGAAGTTCTCACGAACGAAAGCCTCTTCTTCTACTATGGTTTGTTATCTGGTCACCCTTTTCGCCTGCACGTAAAACAGAAGGGAGGAAACCATAGAGACATTGACGAAGGTAATTAGTGTTAGCGAGGAAGAGTCCTGTATTCCAACACCATTCCTTACTATCCATGAACATTTGAGCAAATTCTCGGTCGGGCTTCTCAGTAAAAGGCTTGTACCTTATATATATCGCCATTTCCCGTGTAGACACCCTTTTGTATATATCCGTATCCTGGTTCTGGACGGGTAGGGGTTAACGCCCATCGTCAGTATAGCATCATTCTTCTCAACAAACATCAATCCCTCTTTTATATTACGAAAGAATAGCTTCATCATTAACAATATTCTGATCAGAAGGAGATATAATGATGTTTGCTTTGAGATCAAACATCATGATACGGTGTACGGCCCAAGCAACACTTGGTGCCGTGTTTCTGTGTATTGGCTCAGCCATGATATGGTCAGCCGCTACTTCCAGGTAACTGCTCTTTGACAAGATCAAGATAATCACAGCTGGTATTTATATATATGTTCTCTTTTGGAAGAATATCTGCAAAGCGGTCAAAAGTTTGTTGAAGCTGAGTACGACCCACACCAAAGAAGTCTATAAATTGCTTTGGGTGCCTATCTCTACTACAGGGCCATAGTCTTCGTCCCTTGCCACCAGCAAGATACATAAAAAGTTGTTTTGATTCGTAGTCATTATCTATTTAAGCTAACCGATTTTTGTTTCTCCAAAGATACCTTATATAACTCATACCTCCAAATCTTTTATTGTAAAATACTACAAATATGCATTAATCAAAGTATTGTCATTAAATAATTCCTCAAAAATTTGCCAAATCCAGATTTTCTCTCTACCTTTGCACCCGTTGTTCAAACAACAGCCATGCCCAGATGGCGGAATAGGTGAGACGCGCTGGTCTCAAAACACCAGTGGGGCAACCCATCCCAGTTCGAGCCCTGGGTCTGGAGTACGATGTAAAAAGCTAAGTAGTTGATTACTCAACACTTAGCTTTTTTCTTATTTAAAAATATTCCCAATTTTTCTGGTTGGTAGTACATGAAATTAAGAATAAAGAGTGGGTCAGTCCTAAAAACCCAGTTGCAAGTCTATACTCTTAAAGCACACAATTTCATAAGCCTATAAAAAAAGAAAAGGAATATCTGTCACTCCTCTGAACTGTGCCCTGAATGCCTTAACTTTAGCATTGAATGACTCAGCATTTGCATTCGTAGCTCTGTTTACAAAAGAAATTGAGTATGGTTTGATAATGATTTTCAAACGTGTCAATCACTGTGTAGAAATTGTCCACTCCCAGCTCTTCAACCTCATTAAACCATTTTAGCTAGCTTCAGCCTTGCAGCATCCTTGATGCTCTTGATGTTATAAATATCGGTAAGTTTCATAGCCAAATCATACGCCTTTTTCAGTGTTGGATAATGTTCAAAGATGATTTGTGCCCTACCTTTCTGTGTTTCAGTCCACTTGGTCTTGTGCTTGGTCAATATGAACTTTGCTCTGGCGAGCAACTGCTTACGCGTGTCACCATTGCTGTATCTAAATGGTATATATTCCTTTCCCTTACTTTTAGCTTCTTTTATCTCCTCGTTCTCTTTATCTCTTGCCATCCACCGGTAAGCGATACGCATGTCATCCAGAGCATCATAATATAGTTTCTGCACATGAAATCTATCATTGGTAATAAGTGCTTTGGGAAAAACAGCACGGACTATGCGCATCATAGAAGATGACAAGTCGAGTGTTATCTCCTTGACAGTCTTCCGTTTAGAAAGGTTTATCTTCTTGAGAACCTGAATAACATCCTCTGCTTTGGTCCCTTTAACCACAGCTACCAAAGTCCCTTTTCTGCCCTTTCCCGCCTTGTTGGTCAGAAAAGTATAAACCTCGCCACTGCTTAGACAGGTCTCATCAATACTTAGACTCTCACCTATGTTATCTTCAAACAATAGCCAGTCTTGAGCATGATCCAACTGATCCCAGCTACGGTAATCACTGAAATATTCCTTGTACTGTGTGGATAACAGCTTGCCATTTACGCCATAGTGCGCACCAATGCTTGCGATGCTCTCTGCAGTGGACTCAATTCTATTCTTTTAAAAAAGAAACGAACTCGGGGGATAGTTTACTGCCCTCAGCCGTCAAATCATCATATGAATAAGTAAATATCTCTCCGTTGGAACTGTCACGCCACTTGCGACGGCGAACATGGAGGTAAACTGCTTTGCCACGAAGGGGGAAGTCCTGAATTACACGCTCGCTGGTAAAACCATAACTGCTTACAGTGCCTAACTTATGGTCTGACTTTTCCATAAAGTTACGCTCGTCAAGCCAAAAGTCAAACTGGGCAAACACTCTCTTGAATATCGACAACATCAAAGTAGTCGGCAAGTACATCTGGAAAGATGCAACGTAATAGTTGGTGACTCTTCATGATGCAAAGATAATAAATACTTATGAAATTATGCGCTTAAGAGGATAGGCTTGCAACTGGGTTTTAGGACTGACCCTAAAGAGTTTCAAATGATGCCCCTATGGAAGCCCAACTGGGGAAATAGCAGTGAGTCCTGCTTTTTAAGAATACTTTGCATCGAATTTGTGAGCAAGGGATAAATAGGTGGTTAGTAAGTTATCAAGACCCAATTTTGAAAAAACATCTATTGATGTGATAAAATCCTCCGAAAAAAGTTATGTTATCGTTTTTATTTGCTACCTTTGTCATGTCAGATGTTTTGCTTGCTTATTATTTTTGCAGTACCAAGAAAGGTGAAATTTCTTGCATGAACAAGTGTTGTTAGAACCTTGTTTTTCTGATACTTAGGATTTTTACAAGATTTTGTGCTGCGGAATTAAGGTGACATAATATTCTTTTTATCATATGCTAAAAATCGACACACAAGTACTCGTCACGCTGAGGTATCGCTTTGATGAACAAATTTCAGAAGCGGATATTCTTGCATGGCTATATAATTTTGAGGAAAGTGATTGGGGAACAGCCCTGACATTGCTCAACCAAGTTTCCTTTTACTCTGAAACGAGGTGTGCTAATGTGTTAGAAGATGGCTTACAACAAATCATAAGAGCACATTCTGGAATGCCTATTGCAATATATCCTATTGGTGGCATCAGGGAAAAGCGGTGTACTAATGGCGTACCATATCAAAAAGATTATAGGTCGATTTAGTCATATCTCGTGGAGTTTTGTTGATAACAATTTCTCATATAGCGACACGCCATATCTTGTTGTGCTTCTTGATGATTTCTTAGGTTCAGGAGGAAGCGCTTGCAAATTATTAGGACAGATAACTCCCAACATACCACAAGGGAGTGTAGTTGCTTGTTTATGTGTTGCTTATATGCAAAAAGCTGGAAAATTGTTATCTGTGAGAAATGTCGCTGTTTATGGAGATGTGACCAGCCAGCTTTTTGTACGAAGACATTCTGTATTTGGCTATCCTCCGAGAATGAAGGTTGTCAGAGACTTCGCTCTTAAATATGGAGCATATCTTTACCCTAGAAGCAATATGTAAAAGGGATGGATTTTGTATATTGGCCCATTGGGCTATACCAACAGTCAATCGTTGGTATGTTTTCGACCATACTACTCCAAATAATACTTTTGCCTATTCTTTGGGCAAGTAAGAGGCGTTCGGATAATGGCAAAAATGGGTTCCACTCTTCCCTCGAAGACTATTTGACAGAACACGTCGTGATGAAAGTTATGAACGGTTGAAATATAAATGGATTAGTATTGCTCAGCCAAGAGTCGTATCAATCGTCTATTTAATGATTTTGGTCGTGAATCTATTCAATTGATTGGTTTGTTGCATGGTAAATATCATAAAGCGATCTGAGCTCATACATTTGTTTGTTGTTGAAATAACCCATAAAGCAATATGAACAACTCTGTGAAAATGCTGTTCAAAGGATCTTCTCAGAGAAGATGGGTTGCTGACAGATGAAGGAAGGAGGACTTATACAAGTATACGTAAGAAAGAGTTTGAGGCAAGATCCTTGGTAATAGATATGATAATAAAAAGAATATGTATATATACCCTATAAGTTTCTTGGGATTTCAGAGATTAATCTATTAGCAGAAAAATTGAGGACTGCTATTTCCTTGATTTGTTGCAGCCCCTGGCTGTGAGCATAGAATTAAGTATCATTATACGATAATAATGGCTGCCTATGTCAGCCATTATTAACAACCTCATCGGCTGTTAAACACCAGTAAGAGTAATAGATTAAAGTTATGGATTTCCCAAGAGACTCTTTTATACAACAACTGAACGGATGTAACTCTCAATTCCGTTCCTCTATTATAGAATATACAGATAACCTGATAAAGAAGGGGCTGCCAGTAATATTTTCACTAAAAACACTTGGCAGGCATAGTAGGTGTAGAATATTCGGAACTTATTTCCATCAAAGACCACATTGATGGTTATTATGCATATTTTACAATCAAGAAAAACATAGTAGCAGAGAGGCGGATAGTTGTTCCATATCAGAACCTAAAACGTATTCAACGATGGATATTGCATGAGATTTTGGACAAGATTCCTGTTCATCCCCAGAGTAGAGGATTTGTCAAGGGTGGCAGTACTTTTTCAAAATGCAAGTCCTCATGTTGGTATGTCTTTCATGCGCAGGAGTTTGATTTCAAGGATTTCTTCGAGGTATAACCGTACAGCGTGTCTATGGTATTTTTTTAGAAATAGGTTATTCTGCCAGCCGTGAGTCACGACTTGGCTACGTTATGCACTTTGAAATTAAAACAAAGAAAAGTGACCAAAGTCTTAGAGGCTACAAACAGAGTTGTTTCAGATATTTGTATAATAAGCCTAAGGCGGTTCTGGCACAAGGTGCTCCAACGAAGCCCAGCTAGCTAAAATCTGATATGTCGTGGATTAGATATGAGATTAGCAAAATTTGCAGACTTGAACGGTATACATTACACTAGATATGCTGATGATTTGGCTTTCTCAGCGAACGAACTTGATAAACTTCCTACACAGAATTTTCTCAAAAAGATAGTTGAGGAGGAATCACTACTGTTGAATTATACCAAGACAGGAACTTATGGACCCTGAGATCTCGTCAAATGGTTACAGGTATCTCTTGTAGATGGAGAAAAACCTCGTATACCTCAGAGTTCAAGCGACAAATCTATAGACATCTTCATTTTTGTGAGAAGTATGGAACCCAAGCACATTTTGACCACGTAATGCCAGGACATTCTCATGCTCGCCAATGGCTGTATGGTAAAATACTGTATGTTTATTCCATTGAACCTGAGACCGCCAGGACATGATTGCAAAAGGCTAATGCATTAGATTGGGGCTTATTGTGATATGTATACAGAATTTGCAAAATGGATTTGTAGGTGTAGGTGTAGGTTTAAAATCAGAACTCACTTTCATCTTAAATCATACTATTAATTTTAAAAATTTATTTGCTGTCACTTTTAACATTGTTTGTAAAGGCTTTGAAAATGAATAACTTGTGTCCTTTTTGGTAGTGATAGCAGTGATAGGAAATTTATTTTTATAATTAAGGCTGATTAATAGTCAAACTATGTCTCTTATACTGTTGTTACTTACGATAGTATCTTAATTTATTATTTTTATAGTAGGAAATTTATAATGTAAAAAGTTGCAGTAAGTAAAACTGAAAACAATGCTTGCAATAAACAGTCTTTATCTGGTTAGATAACTTTTAATTACTTTGTATATAGTATGGAAAAATGAGATGAGGAAAGGGGAAAGAAAGTGTCTGATGAAAGAGATTATATCGTTCAAGAAATGAGTTTGTTTTTAGGGTTCTACTGTAATTGTGTGAGTTAACATATGTCTAGCCCACCATAGAAGAATAGAATCGCTATCCGATAGCGTTCGGCAGTACCATATCCTCTGCCGATGGTCTTGATTTCTTGAATCGACCCGTTGGTTCTCTCGGCTTTGCCGTTGTTGGCACCAGTAACCATGGATCTGATGATGCCTTTGAGGTGTCTCTTGAACATAAAGACAACACCGTTGATCTCTTCAATGTTGTACTGCAAAGGCATCTGCCATCCAGTCTCCCCAACATACCATAAGCCTCCATATCTCCATGATAGTTAAGGCGAAGGAGATCACGAAAGAGTTCTTTGACTTTCCAAGCTTGCGAGACCTGATACTCGGCATTCTCCAGCATATCAAATCGCCGACGGTCGTTGGGAGTGTATTTGGACTTGTCCTTGAGCCAAAGATACTTGGTACTGCGCAGTTCCTTGAACTCCTTAACCTCACGCTTGCGCACCTTGTCGACAGCATCGTTCAAATAGGTAACTGCAGTGGTACAAGTCATGACAGTGGCTGGCATTGGGGAAATACTTCACAGCGCCATCAATGAAAGGCTCCCACATGTCTGTACATACCGTTTCAACCGAATTGCGCTGTTCCTCTGTAAGCGCCTTAGTGCACAGATTATCAACGCTTTTGGCTCTTCGGCCTGCTTCTACTTCGATGACATGACCAGTATCTCCATCATAGAGCATGCTGACATACTCATGACCACGGCGAATAGACTTCTCATCCATGCACACTGCTTGTAGATATGAGTCCCTATCACGCTTATCCAAACCTCGTTCAACGGCACGAAGCATAACGCCATGTACCTGTTCGAAAGTAAGGGCGAGAAGGCGTGCAGTCTTTGTCTGATTTTTGGTAGAGGAGCGTTTCTATCGTTTTTCCATCAGCCAAGACATCCGAGAGTTTGGTAATGCCCAGGGGACAGCGACACTCTTGACCTCTTCGCCATCATGGTAACGAGGAATACGAGCCTCAGAGATGGTTTTGTACTGCCACATATCTAAATGCCACAACTTCGTTCATGACGGAAGTCAAATATAGGAAATTCTTTCTCTTCAACCTTGATGGTGTCATAGCGATATTTGAGCATGATATGTATCTCTTCAGTGGAGTCATCACAGGTCACATTCTCAATCTCCCAATCATTGTTGTTGTGGAGCAATAGCTTGGATAATATATCTTCGGTTGTCATCATACTGACTACAAAGATACGAATTTCGTGCCGCTTAATGCGGGATACGGCATGTTAATTCACACTAAATCCCGCAGAACCAGAATTACCTTTGTCGCTCTGTTAACGTATAAAGTATAATAATAAAATGATAGATAAAATAAAAACTGACGCTTGTTTTGTTGGTGGTGATTGTGACGGTTATAACTTGTATTCATCCAATCTATCCGAATGAGCAGACGCTGCAGCATATCGGTACTAGTGCTGTTGCTGATACCGCTGACGATGGATGTCTTTAGAAACAACTACAATGTCGGCGTTTATTGGTATTGTTGGTTTTACGCTGCTTCATGTTATTGGAGCGCGTTACATTTATTCTTACGTTCCTTATAAGGAGTGGGCTGTATCGTTAGGTTTGGTTGAAAAAGGTTTCTTCCATGACCCACGTAATCATTATGATCGGTTAGTACACTTTTCTTTTGGGGCATTGTTGTTCCCTTACTTCGTCTATCTTTGTCGGAAATGGGTAAAACATCAGTCGTTTGTTGCTGTTGTGATGGCATGGATGATGATTCAAACGGGTAGTTTGATTTACGAGCTATTTGAATGGTTACTGACGATAGTCATGACAGCAGAGGAGGCTGATTATTATAATGGTCAGCAAGGTGACATGTGGGATGCACAGAAGGATATGGCTTTGGCACTGTTTGGCTCTACTGGAATGTTCCTTGTATATGCTGTTCGTAGCCTTGTTAGAAGGGGTAAATAGGACAAACAGAGATGAAAGGTTACGTCGCTGCATAGGCTTATGGGACATAAAATAAAAATAGATTTTACGCCTTGAATTAATTAGAAAGCATTGCAGTGCAACTACAGATAATTATCACTTCGGAATTATTTTTCACGACAAGAAGAATTTATTTTCATGAAAAAGAAATATTTATGTTCATGAAGAAAAAAATAATTATTTTTCATGAAAATAATTTGAGAAAAGGATAATTCTGATGGTGAAAAGAAGGGATAGTCTTTTGAATATTGATAGTTCCGAGAAGTTGAAAATAGGCTTAGGATGGTTTTGAAATAGAGGGTGATGTGTTTTGCTTAGTTCGGCTTGTGAGGGAATGTGAAAAGGTGCAAATTGTCACTTTATGGATAGCATTTAGATGTAAATTTATGTGTATTTTTCTTGGCAAAATCAACCTTTTTCTTACCTTTACACCAAATTTGAATAACGAAGATTATGAGTTACAACTTATTAAAAAGGTAAAAGAGGTATTATTTTTTTGGAGCCCTCAACGAGATGTCAATCGCATGGAAAGTTGCTGAAAGAGCAGTTGAGGAAGGTGCAATGATCACTTTGTCAAATACTCCAATCGCAGTAAGAATGGGTACAGTAAATGCACTGTCTGAGAAGTTAAACTGCGAGGTTATTCCTGCTGACGCAACAAACGTTGAGGACTTGGAGAACGTATTCAAGCGCTCAATGGAGGTTTTGGGTGGTAAGATCGACTTCGTTCTACACTCTATTGGTATGTCTCCAAACGTGCGTAAGCACCGTACATACGATGACTTTGGACTACAAGATGCTTGACACTACATTGGATATCTCTGCGGTATCATTCCACAAGATGATTCAGAGTGCTAAGAAACTTGATGCTATCAATGACTATGGTTCAATCCTTGCACTCTCTTACGTAGCTGCTCAGCGTACCTTCTACGGTTACAATGATATGGCTGATGCTAAGGCATTGTTGGAGAGTATCGGTCGTAGCTTCGGTTATATTTATGGTCGTGAGAAGCACGTACGTATCAATACTATTTCTCAGTCACCTACAATGACAACTGCTGGTTCAGGTGTGAAGGGTATGGATAAGCTCTTCGACTTCGCTGACCGTATGTCTCCATTGGGCAACGCAAGTGCTGATGAGTGTGCTGACTATTGTATCGTAATGTTCTCTGACCTCACCCGTAAGGTGACAATGCAGAACCTTTACCACGATGGTGGTTTCTCAAATGTAGGTATGAGCCTTCGCGCTATGGCTACATACGAGAAGGGTCTCGATGAGTATAAGGACGAGAACGGTAATATTATCTACGGATAGTAAAGTCTCTAACGAGCCTCCCCAACCCCTCCGAAAGGGAGGGGAGTGCAAATAAAAAGATGGGTAGGGATAAAGGGATTATCTTTATAGAGGTAATTCTTTACTACTATCTAATGTAATTCCGCTTTATAAGGTTGTTGAGGAAGCTTTTAAGAGAAATAAAAAAAGCTCCAGTGAGTGAAAACTTGCTGGAGCTTTTTTTATTTCTATTAGTTATTTCGAAACTCATCTTTTCATACCAAACCATATGCTAATTTGTCTCCCTCCCCTTCGGGGAGGGTCGGGAGTGAGGGCTTTACTTTCCTTCCAAAGTCGGCAGGAATCTCACCCCACTGCTTTGTTTCCCACTTTATAATAGGTGTTGTAACCTTATGCGTTTGGAGCCAATGTTCTGCACGAGCAATGATTTGATGGAGTTCTTCAGTTTCTGCATTGCGGACAAAAGTAGTCTTACAACGCTTTTTTTGTTTACCCATAAGATAGCATTATAAGAGTCGCTATAAATAACCTTATCCTTGATACCTTGCTTCTCCATCAGTGCCAAAGCATGAACAATAGCGAGGAACTCACCAATGTTGTTCGTTCCCATTACTGGACCAAAATGGAATACTCTCGCCCCTGTTTGTAGGTCAACACATTGATATTCCATAGGACCCTGGGTTGCCAGAACAAGCAGCGTCAACAGCCCAAGCCCCCTCAGTCCCCCGAAAGGAAGCCCCATCTGCGTGGTTGGATAGCTGACTGAGTGTTTGTTTGAGAACTCGTCTGTGTGTTGGCTGAGCACCAGCAGCTTGATTCGTGTTATGTTCGTCTATTGCCATTATGGTTTCTTTAATCTTCTTGATAACTTCTTCCCGATGGTTGAATATTTCTTCATTAGTGAATCGGATGCTAACCCCATTGCTCAAGGTCACGGGTCCGTTCCTCGTCCTTTATAATCTGTTCATCATTAAAAATGATACTTACCATCAATTTCAACAATAGTTTATACTAAGGTTGATGAAGTCGGCAATGTATTGTTTGATGATATGTTGTCTGAAACTTATATCCACTTTGTTTTTCCTTTTAGGTATAACAAAGTAGATTTTTTCTTTTGTAGCATACTGTCTGTTCTTGATAGCATTTGCTTTCAGCAGTTCATATCTATCTCATCAGCCGTTTCGTGATATACATAGTCTATCAAGTCTACTTTTTATCCCCCTTGTCCAATTAGTTTCCCTCCCATCTCTTCAAAAAGGGCTACTATGACCTTTCTTATCCTGTTGCTCCCTCCCTTTCGGGGAGGGTCGAGTGGGCTACATCCTCTCTGGCACTTCAATACCGAGCAATGCCATACCATTCTTGATGACCTTAGCCACATTCTTGGCAATCATCAGGCGGGTAATCTTCTCTGCTTCGGTGTCAGCGTTGAGGATGCTGTAGTCATGATAGAACTGGTTGAACTCCTTTAGTCAGCTCATAGCAGTAGTTTGCAATACCACTTGGGCTATAGTCAATACCAGCCTGTGCAACTGCAGCACCGAAGTCGTTGAGTTTCTGGATGAGTGCAATCTCCTTCTCATTGAGTGGAGCATCGTCGTTGAGTGATGCTGGCAAGGTGATGTTCTGTGCCTCAGCCTTTACGAAGGATACTGCGGATACGTGCGTAAGTGTACTGGATGAATGGTCCCTGTGTTACCATTGAAAGTCGATAGACTCCTCTGGGTTGAAGAGCATATTCTTGCGTGCATCAACTTTAAGGATGAAAGTACTTCAAAGCACCCATACCCACGATACGTGCAATCTCGTTCTTCTCTTCCTCTAGTGATACCTTCCAACTTTGTTTCACCTTATCCTCGCTAAGACTCTTTGCATTCTCAATCATTGATGCAACAAGGTCGTCTGCATCGACAACTGTTCCCTCACGACTCTTCATCTTACCGTTTGGCAATTCAACCATACCGTATGAGAAGTGTACAAGGTCTTTACCCCACTTGAAGCCTAAACGGTCCAAGAGGATAGAGAGAACTTGAAGTGATAGTTCTGCTCGTTACCAACGACATAAATCATCTTGTCGATAGGGAAGTCGTTGAAACGCATCTCTGCAGTACCAATATCTTGTGTCATATACACCGATGTACCGTCCTTACGCAGCAAAAGCTTTCTGGTCTAAACCCTCATTGGTGAGGTCAGCCCATACAGAGTTGTCTTCCTTACGGATGAAAAAGACCCTTTGCAAGACCCTTCTTCCACCTTCTTCTTACCAGCGAGATAAGTGCTTGATTCGTAGTAAATCTTATCGAAACCAACGCCCAACGCTTTGTAAGTCTCGTCGAAAACCAGCATATACCCAGTTGTTCATCTTCTCCCACAAAGCACGAATCTCTGGGTCGTTAGCTTCCCACTTCACGAGCATGTCGTGTGCCTCCTTAATCAGTGGAGCCTCGTGTTCAGCCTTTTCCTTTGCTTCTTCGGCCGTCAATCCCTCCTTCTCATACTGCTCTTGCAACTGCTTGCACTCCTCTTTGTAGTGCTTGTCGAAGAGTACGTAGAAGTCACCAATCAAGTGGTCGCCCTTTCTTGCCAGCCTGATCAGGTGTGATACCATTGCCCCATTTCTGCCAAGCCAACATTGACTTACAGATGTGGATACCACGGTCATTAACGATATTCGTCTTTACTACCTTGTTACCATTAGCCTCCATAATCTGTGCCAACGACCAACCAAGGAGGTTGTTACGAACGTGACCGAGGTGAAGTGGCTTGTTGGTGTTAGGTGAAGAGTATTCGATCATCACCAATGGACTCTCGTCTGTCACACGCTTCTCGCCAAACTTCTCGTCAGCGTTGATATCATTCAACAGATCTGTCCATGCTGCCTGTGCAATAACGAGGTTGAGGAAACCCTTTACAACGTTGAAGTCAGCCACAGCCTTACAGTTCTTCTTCAGGTATTCACCTAAATCCTGTGCCGTATCTTCAGGCTTCTTGCGTGAAGTCTTCAGCAATGGGAAGGTGACGAGTGTGAGGTTACCCTCGAAGTCGCTGCGTGTCTTCTGCAGCTGAATCATCTTTTTCAGGAACTTCTGTTCCATACAATTCCTTTACAGCTGCAAGTGCAGCAACGGTAATTTGCTCTTCTATCTTCATCTTTTGTTTCTTTTTATCTGCCTGCAAAGTTACGGAAAATCAGTCGAATAACGGCAGGAGGAGAGGGGTTAATTCATAATTCATAATTCATAATTCATAATTATGATTAGTTTTAATTCATAATTTATAATTCAAAATTCATAATTATGATTAGTTTTGATTCAAAACTTATATCTCATACTTTATAATTTTATTGTTTGTCAATTGTACTTGTGATTGCCTTTTGTGCATGTCTGATAAAACAATCTTGTGTAAGCTTGTTAGTAGTGTTTTGTGGTCGGTGTTGATGCTCAGCACTGATGGTGTTGCTGTAAGCACCAATGGTGTTGAGCGCTAATCGCCATGCAATATATGATGGGGAGATATCAACTTGTTGTTAAAAAGAGTCATACTGTCAAAAAAAGTAATTAATGGTTATTCGATGTAGGCGCTTACTTTTTTTAAGTTTAAAACGATGATAATAGAGGATATATGATTTAAGTTTTATCGGCTATAATGCTCACTTTTTAGTTGTAAAGTCTTGTATTTATGTATGTTGAGTTCTGTTTGAAAAAGTAGTTTTATTTCTTGTTTATTTGCAATATTTACGTTATCTTTGCGATTAGATTAACTATAAAAAAAAATAAATTATATGCGTAAAAGTATTCAGAAGTGGACTTATGTCCCTTGTAGCCAGTGTTTTTGCATTGGTAATGTGTCTTAGCCTTAGTGCTTGCGGTAGTGATGATGACAATGATGTAAATAATGGGATAAGTCCTGTTCTTTACAGTGATTTTGGAGGTGAAATCGGTGTCAACTATCCATTGGGTATCTCAGGTAAATTTGTTGGTTTCTCTATTCCTAAGAGCCAGGCAGGAAAGATTGTTGACTTAACAAAGGGCGGCGATTGGGTAGCTGGTGGTTCTGTCGTTGGTGGTTTGTATAGGTATAATGACCATTTCTTCCAGAAGGGAAGTTATGTTTATCTTCTCAGGACGGGTGCAAATGAGATAGAACTCCGTTATAAATATATTTGGAAAGAAGGTACAGCAACTCGTACAATAGAGGGAAACTATAAGAACGTAAAGATGACAACGCATCAAGATGCGATTGATTGGGCACATAGGCAGGGCTTGCATTAAAGTCTAATTAGCTTTTTCAGAAGAAATCATAAAAGGAGATTGTACCAGAGTATCAGGTTCTACCATTGATATTTCTGGCATAATCTCCTTTTATTTTTTGCTTTCTCCTACTGCGCATTAAGGAGATGATAAGGGAGAAAAGATGAAAACGTGTGTCTTGTTTGTAAATTCCCTTTTGTTCAGACTATGCCTTTTCTGCATAATATCCACCCTTTTCTTTGATATAATCAATGAGTTCTGCGAAGAGTTGGTTATGTCTTAATGTCTGTTCGTTACCAGTAAGAATCAGCTGTTTGCGGGCTCTTGTGATGGCAACATTCAGTTTGCGGTCAATGGGTTGACCGTCTTCATAGAACGTGTTGGCTGTGAGAAAATCGAGTTGATAGCGACTTTGAATAGTGAAGGAGTAGAGGATGATGTCACGCTGGCTGCCCTGATAGCGTTCAACGGTATCAATACTGATTTCCTCTAATTCGGGAATACCGAGCTTCTCAATCTCCTTTCTAATCATTGCAATCTGATTGCGGTAAGGTACAATGACACCAACAGACTTCTGTGGGTCGAAGTTTTTGCCGAGTTGTCGGTATAAACGTCTTAGCAGGTCGGTAATGATACGCGCCTCTTCCGTGTTTACCTTTTCTGAAATATTCAGTTGTCGGCACGGCTTTGAAGGGATGAAAATCATCCGATGCGCCTTCAAAACATCATCCGTCTCGTCCTCACTCGTTTCGTTATAAGCTCAATGTCTGCTCTAATTGGTGCGCTAATGGTACACATTCAAGTTGTTCGCGTGTATAAAACTTACGATTAGCAAAGTCGGCAATATCCGGATGCATGCGTCCTTGTTTGTGCAGTGTACCAATGAAATCAGTTCTCCCTGCTGCACGCTCTGTAAGGATAAGGCGTTCAAAGAGAGAGTTGGCGCAAGAGTTAAGGTGGATTGCTTTCAGTGTTTCGTCTTCAACAAGCACTTCCGTATCACTCTGTTGTACCACCGCTGGCAGCTGTTTATGGTCGCCAATTAGTATAAACTTTCGGATAGCCCGTCCTTTCCCTGTGTTGACTTGTAAGTAAACCAATAATATTTGGTTCTAATATTTGACTTGCTTCATCAATGATGGCGAGGTCGAAATGCTTGATATTAAAGAGTGCAGCATTGCTGTTCATTGTTGAGGTTGTGGCTACAACGATTCGAGCATCTGCTAAGGTAGACTTTATGCTGTTGAGGGTTGCGTTGTCATCTAACACTTCCTTCAATAAATGGTCACTATATTTCGGGTCACAACTGAACTCATTACCAATGCGGATATAGTCAAGTTCGTTCTCTGTTAGCATATTACAAATCTCGTCAACAGCACGATTTGTATAGGCAAGGAGGAGGATTGAACTTTGAACTTTGAACTTTGAACTTTTGAACTTTAGGCTTTTTCTGCCAACTGCTCACGCACAAGGAATTGCAGGGCTTGTGAGGTCTTTGCCTGTTCCTGGAGGACCGATAAGAAGGAAATAATCCTGTGCCTGCTTTGCTTTTCAAGATGATTTCGTCATAATCGGGATGGTAGCTGCGGGATAAGGGTCAGCGACTTATCGATGCGTGGTGTACGCTGTCCCAAGAGCAACTGACGGCGTTCTTCGTTTGAAGTGATGAAGGTGTAAAGACTTCTGATAGCCGATGTGCCACCGATGTCACTGCCCTGCATGCTCAATAGCGAAGTAATCTCCGCTGATAAGGTCAGGGTTTTGCTGTCCGTCATTGAGGTGTACAGTAATGCTATCACCATGTATCTCTTGTAAAGAACCTTTGAAGAGAATACTCTGTCTTACGTCAGGAGCCTCGTTCTTCTTGTACGAATAGAGATAAATCATGTCTCCTCGGCGAAAGTTAGGGAGGAAATCTTCGCCCTGTTGGGGTACAGCGAGTGTAATCGTATCATAGCCGTTGAACGAGCTGCTACGCTCTTTCTCGATGATAGTCAGTCCCTGTATAGATGTTTCCTGTCTCTTTCTTCTCTGCAAGAGGCATGTTCCATAGGTCAGCATTACTGTTTCCTACACCTTCCTGTACACCCACTTTCGACACTAATTGTTCCTTGATAACAAAGGTCATCATACGTGTGAAATATGCACGTTCAAGGTCGTTGAGTTGGTGAAGTGGTGCCAGTGTCTCAGTAAGTTGTGGTAAGAGGTATCTATTGTAGAAGTTATCGTTTTGCTTCTCAACGTTCAATGTCTGCGGTGTGAGCAATGGCAACATCCTATCAAAGCCATTTTCTGCCATCCAAAACTCCGTTGCTACGGCTTGATTGCGGAAGCGGATAGCTTCACGAATTAGCTTTTGTAGTGGCTCCACTTCGAGAAGTCCGTCGGGTAGGGGATATTTAGAATACAAGAGTTGGATGTGTGCATTCTTCGGACTGAGTTGGAAGTTATATTGCAAGATACCATAGTAGAGCAATACCTGCACATAGTGTTTCTCAACATGGAGTGAGCCCATGTGGATTTTTGTATTTGCGTTCAATAAAAGTATTCTTTCCCGACTTCTGCTCAACAAGTAGTTTTTAAGTCGGTTGTCATCAAAGTCGACACGACCCTGTATGCCCCAATCGTTCGCATACGAAAAGGAAGGTTCAAGAATTGCTTTCTCACGGTCGAAAGGTTTGGAAGATTTCGTCAACAATCTCCTTGATATTCTCCACTTGTCGTTCTGCATCTTGTTTGAAAGATGCTGCATCAAAGTCGGGACAGGTCGCATAGTCCAAAGCCTTCTCTCTGAAGTTAGAACGGAAGGTCTCTTTGATGTCGTATCCTGCAGGGTGATTGATGATATCATCGAGTGCAGAACCAGCGAAGTTACCTAATACAATGTGTTTATTGCTCAGGCGGGGAGTAAGTCTGTTGACGATGAAAAGCAATGGATGGTGTCCGTATGTTTCAAAACAATTGGCAATGGTAGAGATATCTATCAGATAGTCTGGCTCAACGACGATAAGACGTGGTACGACCTTCTTTCGGGTGACAGTGCAGTCAAGAAGATTCAGCTGCATCCCTTCGCGTAGCATCGGGCGTAAGTAGCTGAAATCAATGTAGTCTGGTGTGTTCATATAGTCCACCGTTAAAAGTTCTTCGCTACTGTCTTGATTGGTTACAGCTACCTGAATAGTACTCTCGTCCCACTCTCTTACGATACAACGAATGTAACGATAATTCGTAATCTGAATATTCTCCGTTGATGCGTCCGTGTGCAGGAATCTTTCCAACGAGGAACGATGGGATAGCCTCCTGCACAACAGCAGACACGAAGATAGCCAAGGCACGACAGTCGTAAGCCACGTCTTCTGGGAGAATAGGGGCATTAGAGTTACTATGTCGGCGCATTTTTCTGGATTGCTACAATATCCTGTGGGGCGATGTTATGCTGTCTGCAGAGCGACTCCACCTGCGAAGAAAGGTTGCCGAAAACCATGTCGGGTGTTTTTTCAATCCTTCATGACAAGCAATGACGAGTGTCTCGTGCATGATAAGAGCCTGTGCTTCAGAAGGTGCCGAAAGGATGTCAGCGATACGTGAGAATAGTTCGTGTGCCATTATGATAAGGTTTCCCTCAGTCCTCTTAATAAAGAGGATTGCTTTTTTTATACTATGCGTGAGGACTAATTCGTTGGGTTATGTTTTTTGAGTGGGTATTATTGCTTTGTTATCAGTTGGTTGTGAGCGTTCTTTATTGTAGAAAAGCCTATTGTTGTGAATTATTTTCATGAAGAGAAGAATTTATTTACATGAAAATAAATATTTCTTTTCACGATGAAAAAAATATTTCTTTTCATGAAAATAATTCACAGAAAATGAGACCTTTTTCGCCCTGCTTACTGTCCTCCTAAGCGTTCAAAGAAAGTGATAATTTCCTCCCAAGTCTTGAACTCTTCGCTACCGAAAAGTAGGCTTGTGCCGAGGAAGTCGTCGTGTTCAGTACTACTGATGAAGTAGTCGCCATAGAGAAGGTGAGGCTGGTTGGTGAAGATTGTATGGTTCCACGCTGGTGCGCTGAAAGCATCTTCAATCCATGCCTGCTGTTCAGTGATGGCTGATGGGATTGTTGGTTGGTGCAGGGCACACGAAAGAATACGTTATAGTTATCAAGTAAGAACTCGTAAGCTTTTATTCAAACTTGATTTCGGTTTACCATATCCATCAGCGAGGGTGTTCTGGTCAATGAGTACCGTACGACGTTCGCGAACTTCCTGACGGTCGTCAATCCATCGGATGACGGGCATGAGGTAATGGTAAATAGCCTTCTCGATGAGGCGGTGTTCACCATGAAAACGAATCGCTTGAGGATAATGTTCATTGAAAAGGTCGAAGGTATGGACAACGGGATCAGCATCACCAAAGAGTCCGAAGACGCGTTGCTGCTCTTCCTCTGTCACTTGTGAGAAACACTTTTCAGTTATCTCTTTGTATTCCTTTACCAATGCTTTGGTCACGATAACCTCTTGTACGCCATCTTGTCGTGGATTTTGGAATACCTGTTTACCCATCATATTCGTCTCGCTGATGGTTGCTCCCATTTGAAAAGCAGGATTCACGCAGATGCGGTCAACACCATAAAGCATCTCGGTGTACATACCTCCCATTGAAGTACCAATGATAAGGTCGGGCTTTTCGGTGTCAACAAGGTTGCGTAATAGTTCCATTGCCTCCTCAGGATGTATGGGGAGGTCGGGTGCAATGACAGTTGCTTCGGGCATATAGTCCCTCAGAATCTGTACCGTATGACTTGAACCGGCTGACATAAAGCCGTGAACGTAGATAATCTTCTTTCCTACCATGAGGTCAGGAAAGGTTTTTCTTATATTGATTTTTCCATTGTTTCTATTTGGAGTTAGAGGTTGAAGGGTGAAAAGGGAGGGAGGAAAACTTAGGAGTTAAAGGAGTTGAAAGGGTGAAATGGAGGAGATGAAATCTGAGTTAAAGGAGTTAAAGGAGTGAAATGGAGTTAAGACAAATGTTTGTGGGTGTCTTTTATGTTGATTTTCCATATTAAAAAGCCACTTTCAAAAGTCTCCTTTAGTGAATCTTTCTTTCAAGCCCTCTTTAAAGAGTGAGTAATGCGATAATAGTGTGAATAACTATACCCCTCTTTTTCCCTCTTTGCCTCCCCTCCTTTCGGAGGGGTCGGGGAGGCTTTCTTTATATCAGTGGCAAACTGATACCATTTATCTTCTGATAGATGTCGAGTGCATAGATATCTGTCATTCCACTGATGAAGTCGAGGACTGCCATGATACGTGTTTCAAGGCAAGGACTTTGGATGTCATACTGGCTTGAGAAGCGTCGGATAAGTTGCTGACTGTGGAAAGTGTTCAGGCTCAACGGCAGCACCAATGAGTGCTTTCCATCAGTGTTTCCATAATCTTATAGCCTGATAACTCAACGTCGAGGACCGCTTTACTGCGGTAAATCCTATCCACAGAGACCTCTGTACAGTGTTTGTAAGCCTGTCGGGGAAGCTCGGAAATATGCTTGATGAGCGACCCTTCGAATGTTCCGTTGAGTATCTCCTCCTCGTGTTCAACAAAGACATTGACGCATTCTGCCTCCAATAGTCCTACAGCACAGGCACGGAAAGTAAACGACTTGTTCGTTTTTGATCGGTCACACCCTTCGTCTTCTATGCGCTTTCGATGCTCTTTCTGGTTTCTTCATCGAAGAAGCCAAGGAGCAAATCAGCTGTCTCTTCAAAGGATAGAAGTTTGAGTTTGTGTGAGTCTTCGATATCCATAATCTCGTAACAGATATCGTCTGCAGCCTCCATAAGATAGGTCAGCGGATGACGAACATAACAGATACCTATCCTCAGAGCTATCCTTTTTCAAGATGCCCTAATTCATCAGCAATTTTCTTTATAAGTCTCTTCTTCCGTAGCAAAGAAACCGAAACTTACCGTGTTTGCCCGGCATAGGTAGAGCTGAAAGGGATACTTTACGATACTCGCAAGCGTGCTATATGTCATCACGAAAACCACCCTTCTCTACGGCCTAAGAAACGATGGGTCAACAAGCGGAAAGGCATTTGCATTACCTTCAAAATGGGTGATGTCTTCCCAGAAATGAGGACTAACTTTATCCTTTAAGCAGGTCCCTGACCCTTCTGTGAAGAAGGCTTGGATGGCTTTCTCACCGCTATGACCAAAGGGAGGGTTACCCATATCATGGGCATAACACGCAGTCTGCACGATGGTTCCGATCTCTTCAAAGAGCGTGCCACGCAATTCTGAATGTCTCTCGATGAGTCTTCTTGCCACATCATCACCTAAGGATTTACCCAAAGGAAGCTACTTCCAAGGAATGAGTTAGGCGGTTGTGCACAAAGACACTACCAGGAAGAGGGAAGACTTGAGTCTTGTTCTGCAGTCGTCGGAACGGTGCAGAGTAAATCAATCGGTCGCTGTCACGTTTGAATTCAGAGCGGTCATCGTGTCGAAGGGCGTGACGTTCTTCCTGTCCGAGACGCTTGTTGGATATGAGTTGTTGCCAGTTCATTGATAATGTTTATTGGGCGTTGGGATGTTGAATGTTGGGTGTTGATGAATTCTGTTTTTGATATAATAGGGGTTGCTTAGCTACACACAAAAAGTAATTAAAATTGGCTAAAAAAACAAGTTTTTTTACTTCATAAAATGTATGAATGTGGCTTTAAATGCTTAATTTTGTACCTTATTATATGGCAATGATACAGATAAAAGTAATTAATAAAGGGCATCAGCAGCTTCCTGCTTATGCTACTTCACAGAGTGCGGGGATGGACCTCCGCGCTAATATCGATGCACCTATCGTACTGCAACCAATGGAGAGAAGACTCATCCCTACGGGGCTTTATATCGCACTCTCCAGTGGGGTTTTGAAGCACAGGTGCGCCCTCGTAGCGGTCTTGCTTTGAAAGCATGGACTGACTGTTCTCAACTCTCCTGGTACGATTGATGCCGACTATCGTGGTGAAATCATGGTACTACTCATTAACTTCTCAGACGAATCTTTCACAATCAACGATGGCGAACGTATTGCACAGATGGTCATTGCACGCCACGAAAAGGCAGAGTTTGTTGAGGTAGAAGTACTCGACGAGACCGAACGTGGGGAAGGTGGATATGGTCATACGGGTGTGAAGTAAAGACAAAGAAAGAAATGATAAATGTTTCAATAACGTTATATTGAAAGTCACAAACGATGCGCCGTACCCTCCTTTGCTCTTGCTTTGCTGGGTGGCTCTTTGGCGATGCATGCTGACCGAAAGGATAGCCTTCAAAAGCTATAATTACTTCTTCCTTGAGGCTTTACGACAGCAGGATATGGGCAACCTTACGGCTGCTTTTGACCTTTCTGCGCCATGCACATGACCTCAATCCACAGGCTCCAGAGGTTTATTATCAGCTTGCGGCTTATTTATGTGCAGTATGAAGAAGGATGCGTTGGCACGTGAATACTTTGAGAAGGCGGCAAGTCTTGACCCCTGAAAACTCAGCTTTATCAGGAAAAAGTTAGGAAAGCTTTATGTGATCACAGAAGGACTATCCAAATGCTATCAAAAGCCTTTGAACGCCTTTTATGAGATCTAATAAAAACGCGTTCTGATGTACTGCAAATACTCTATCAACTCTACGGTTCCCAGAATGAGTACAAGATGATGATTAAATGCTTGGAACGTCTGGAGACATTGGAAGGAACCAACTGAGCAGATTTCACTTAGTAAGATGCAAATCTACGAACAGATGGGAGAAAAGCGCAAGGAGTATGATGAGTTGAAGTCGCTCGTTGATAGTCATCCGCTCGATCTCAACTATCGTGTGATGTTCGGAAACTGGCTTTTGCAGAATGGAAAGAAGAAGGAAGCACTTCAAAAGTACCGTGATGTACTGAAAGAAGACCCTGATAACTCGCTTGCTAAGCTTTCCATGATGGATTATTATAATAATATTGGAGACAAGGCAAGCTGTAAAGACGATTCTACAGGGAGCTGTTGCAATCTCCAAAGACAGAGAGCAACTTTGAAAGTTAGAGTTACTCCGTCAGAGTATTACAAGCAGTCAGAAGGATAACACTCCCAGATAGTACTGAGGTGATGCGACTGTTCTCTATAGCATTAGCCGTTCCTCAAGAAGATGCTGATATCTATATGCTTAAAGCCGCATACATGACACTTTCTCAAGTTGCCAAAGCCTGAAATCAATCGAGTTTATGAGCAAGCTATTGAGGTAGAACCCTGATAATTCGCGTGCAAGGAGTGGCTCTGATACAGAATATTTGGGACACCCGACGACTACGATAAGGTCATCGCTATCTGCCGACCAGCCATAGAGTACAATCCCAGATGAGATGGCATTTTCTATTACTTTCCAAGGGATGGCTCAGTTCCAGAAAGCACGACAGCAACGCTGCATTGGAGACCTTCCGAAAGGGAGTAGGGCAGATAAAGCCAGACAGTGACCCAGATATTGTGTCAGACTTCTACGCTATCATGGGTGATATCCTTCATGAGAAAGGACGCAATGATGAAGCTTTTCAAGCGTATGATAGTTGTTTGCAGTGGAAAGCAGATAATGTGGCTGCATTGAATAACTATGCCTATTACCTCAGTGAGGCGAAATGAAAAACCTCACTAAAAGGCAGAGCAGATGAGCTATAAGACGATAAAGGCAGAGCCTAATAACAGCACTTTTCCTCGACACCTACGCATGGATTCTTTTTCCAGCAGAAAGCGTTACGAGGAGGCAAAAGATTTATATCGAACAAGCAATTCGTAATGACTCTACACTGAGCAATGTTGTAAAGGAACACGCTGGTGACATCTATGCTCAAACAGGCGATATAGGAAAGCTACTTGAGTTTTGGAGGAAAGCGCTCGATGGAAGATAAGGAGAGTGCGACATTGAGAAAAGAAGATACAACTAAAGAAATACATAGCAGAATGAAGAAAACAAAGATATTGACTTGTAAGCATGACTACCCCTAATCTTGGCATCATGCGGTACAAAGAAAAGCTGTAGTGCAGCAGAAACCTGCAGCAGGATAAATAAAGATACACAGCCAGACGAGCACCTGCTCGCAAAGGATAACAAGATGGAGAGTCTTGTTTGTCATGCAGCGTATTGCTGACAATGCACTTTACCAAAAGAACCTCGTTTCAAACCTCACTTTTCACACTCAATGATGGGTCGCAAGGACATTACTGTCCCGGGTATTTTGCGTATGCGTAAAGATGAGGTTATCCGCTTTGCAGTTGCTGATTCCGATTCTTCGTAGTGAGGTAGGGGACGTATAGAGTTTGCAAAGGATTACGTCCTCTTCATTGACCGCATCCATAAACAGTATGTAAAGGCAAGCTACGATGAGGGTGGGCTTTCTTGCGTGATAATGGTATCAACTTCTATTCTCTTCAGTCACTATTCTGGAATCAAGTGTTCATTCCTCGTCAGCAAAAGGTGAGCGAAGCAGACCTCTCACAGTTTACTGTTGACGAAAGTAAAGCGCAGGACAGAGGGTTCGACATCTGATAAGTCTTAAAGATGGAAAGATGGATTATCAGTGGTCTGTTAATCCTAAGAATAATCAGATTGTCCTGACAACTGTTACCTATAATAGCAATACGCATGGAGCTTCAAAACTCTCATGGAGTTATGATAACTTTCAAGCGTTTGGTTCAAAGTTCTTTCCAGCAAGTCAGGCATGTTGACCATCAATACTCCCAAAGTTTGGATCAGAAAACCATGCAAAGACACTTAAAGCCAACTTTTGATCTTGAGAGTTTCAGCGATGCCAGTGATTGGGAAGTTCTACCACACCATCTGATAAGTACACTAAAGTAAGCGTAGAGGATATCCTCGGTAAAAACTAATGAACTTTTTAAATGAAACGTCTTTCTTTATTATTCATATTGTCTAATCATGTGTGTGCTGACGTGTTTCTGCGCAGCATTCTCGTAAAGCATAGAAGACAGCATAGAAACAGCTGTTAAAGCAACTCGTTGAAATCTCAGACACTGTCCGTGGAAAAGGGTAAGGGTAGAAGGCTGTAAATGCGATTAATAACAACCACACAGTAGCATCTGCTAGCTAACGCAAAAGTTCAGAAACCGGTAGTTGAGAGCTGTGCAAACTCAAACCCCAATTAAAGGGCAAAACAACAACGAGGCAGGTGCAACATTAGCAAGTCTCAATGGTCAACAGGCGCAAGTCAAGGGACAACCAAACTCAGATGAAAAGGGTCAACAAGTTGTTCATGGTAAAGCCGTCGTACGCAATGCTCATGTGGGTAAGAAAGGTGCAAAGGGACTGCATACGTGACAACAGAGGAAATTAAGGTCTTTGCAACAGCAAAATCCACAGCTACAACAAGAGATTTCAGAACATGAGGAGGAAATGAAAGTAAAAGCAGAAGGACGTTGACGATCGTCTGCAGAAAGATTGTCCGTCTTGATACTGAAATCGGTCAAACATCAGAGAAACGATTGATACCATTGCTACAGATATCAAAAGGGTACTGGATTCGAATATCGGTATTCTGAAAAGGTCAGCTGTCTTCACTTGAGGCGCAGTTGGGCGAGCGTCGTGCTCGTTTCATTCGATCTATGCGTTATATGGCACGTCATCGTAGTATTCAAGACAAACTAATGTTTTGTCTTTCTCAGCCAAGAACCTAACCCAGATGTATCGTCGTCTTCGTTTTTGTACGTGAGTATGCTGCCTACCAGCGTGCGCAGGGTGAACAACTCAAAAGGCTAAAGCAGATGCAGGTTGATGAGAAGCAAACACAGTTGAAGCAGGTGCGTGTCAATAAGAGCAATCTTCTCTATAAAGATCGCCAGGTACATGCGCAGATGGAGCGTAAACGCGTTGAACAGCAAACGGTTGTAACCTCTCTACAGAATGATCAGAAGGTGTTGCAGGGGCGTTATCGCACAGCGTCGTCAACAGCAACAGGCTTTGAATGCGCAGATTGACCGACTCATTCAGATTGAAATACAAAAGGCGCGCGAACGTGCAATAGCGGAAGCAAAGCGCAGGCTGCTGCTCGTGCTGCCGCTGCTAAAGAAACGTGCTGAGGAATTGGCACGCAAAGAAAGCTGCTGCAGAGCTGCTGCTCGTGAGAATGCTCGGCGTATTGCTGAGGCAAAGGAGCGTGAAGCAAAGAGCTAAGGCTGCCGCTCGCGCTGCTGCTGAGGCTGCCGAGAAGCGCGTCAGGAGGCTGCTGCTCGTGCTACTGCTGCCAGAGCTGCTGCTGAAAAGGCTCGTCAAGAAGCATTTGCAGAAGGAACGTGCTGCCGCTCGTGAGCGTGCTATCCGTAAGGCTGAAGAACAGGAAGCTGCTAGCTAAAGGCTGCACAGGAAAAGGCTGAAGCTCGGCTGCTGCTGGAGCAGGCTCGCGCCGACCAGATGGCCCGTGAGGCTGAGGCAGATCGTGTGGCTGCTGAGCGTAAGGCTGATGCTGACCGTGAACGTGCTGCCCGTGAGGGCTGAAGCAGCAAGGGTATCTGCGGCTGAAAGCAACGATATGCTTAGCTCTGCAGACCGTGCAATAACTGGTAGCTTTGCCAATAATCGTGGTAGATTGCCAATGCCATTGTCGGGTCAGATTGTTAGCCACTTTGGTCAATACAATGTGGCTGGTATGTCAAATATCCGTTTGAACAATGATGGTATCAATATCAAGGGTGCTCCTGGTAGTGCTGTTCGCAGTGTCTTTATGGGCGAGGTGAGCGGTGTCTTCATGGCAGGAGGTATGAGTGTCGTGATGATTCGTCATGGTATTTATATCACAGTCTATGCTAACTTTGGGCTCTGTCGGTGTCAGCAAGGGTCAGAAGGTTGGTACAGGACAGACTATCGGAACCGTTGGTAGGAATGGTATTCTCCAGTTCCAATTGCGTAAGGAGACGGCTAAGCTGAACCCTGAGCAGTGGTTACGCTGATAAAACGTGCAGTCTATACAGATGTAGATTAATTGGGTTTTAAAGCAATGATACTGCTTATCGTGTAATATCGTTGTCTTAAACCTCAAATGAAATACTGTAATCGATCTTATCTTCATAAAGAAAAGCAAAATTCTCTTTTTCATGAAGATATTTTTATCAGAAGAAAAGTCTGGCAGGTTGGATCAAAGATTGGTTCTGAAGAATGTCTGTTGCTCGCTGATGATGAGTACTTTTACTCTTTAGGTATATCTTAATGTAACTCCTTAGTAATAAGGAGTGTTGATGCTTCGACGCATAACACTTAAGGCTAAAGCGCATATCGTTTCGTACCGTTATACATATTGGAAAGATTATGACTAAACAGCCTTTTCTGTAAATGCTTCGATGATTTGATGAAAAACCCGATAGATGTTATTTGTATAGAGCTTAAGGTTAGATTTTTGATGGCTTTATTCATGATTTCTTTAGTTGTTTCGTTTGTTCTATAAATGAAATATAATTGTTCTAATCTTCTTGTTTATTTTTTTGAGGAAAGTAAAACGACTGGAATTTGTAATTTAATATCTATTTTATTTTTGCTTTGCGGATAAATGTTTATATTTGCAGAAAGATAAAAGTGCAATCAGTTGTTTGAATAAAGGTTTTTGTAGGTCTTTGTATATACTGATTTGACGATGATAAATTAGGAAACAATGCAGACAATCGGACATCTCTCTGTTCTTATTCATGAACAAGCAAAAAAATACGGTGCTAAACCAGCGATCACTTTCCGTAACTTTGGTAGTCTGGAATGGAAGACAGTGTCATGGAATCAGTTTTCAATGCGTGTAAAGCAAGTGTCAAATGCGCTCTTGAACCTCGGATTGAAGCCACAAGAAACTATCGCAGTATTTTCACAAAACACTATTTACCATCTTTATACAGAGTTTGGTGCATATGGTGTACGTGTGATTAGTATTCCTTTTTATGCGACTAGTTCTGAAGAGCAGATACAATATATGATTCAGGATGCCAATGTGAAAGTTCCTTTTTGTTGGAGAACAGGAGCAGTATGACAAGGCACGTCGTGTCGTCTCTCTGTGCCCTTCACTAGAACGAATCATCGTCTTTGATTCAAGTGTACGCCTTAGTACGCATGACCCTAATTCAATTTACTTTGAAGACTTCTTAAAGTTAGGGCGAGGGTTTTCCCACGTGAGTCTGAGGTAGAAGAGCGTTGAGTGAGGGCTAACAATGATGATATTTGTAATATCCTTTACACAAGTGGAACGACTGGTGAGAGTAAGGGCGTTGTCCTGACTTATAAGATGTATCAGTGCAGCTATGCAACAGGAAGAAGTGTGCCTGTAAATAGTAAGGACCGTATTATAAACTTTTTGCCATTCAGTCATATCTTTGAGCGTGGCTGGGCTTATCTGGGGCTCAGCGTGGGTGCAGAGCTGATTGTAAACACTTACCCAAAGGAGATACAACAGAGTATGCGTGAGACACATCCTACAAGTATGGTACTTCCGTACCGTTTCTGGGAGAAGGTTTATGTAGCGGTAAAGGACCGTATGGACAACTCTAGCATTGTTCAGCGTAAGTTGTTCTATCATGCTCTGAGTATTGGAAGAAAACGTAACATACAATATATTGCACGTTGTAAACGTGTTCCCTTGACTCTAGAAATGGAGTATAAGTTTGTCAATAAGACAGTGTTGGGCCTTGTGCGCAAGCAGTTAGGCTTAGAGAATCCATATCTTCCCAACAGCTAGCGCATATGTTTCACCTGAGGTTGAGGAGTTTGTATACATAGCATCGGGACTTAACATGCATTGTTGGTTATGGTCTGACTGGAGAGCTTTAGCACTGTGAGTTGTGATTATGTAGGACAGCCTTATACTGTTGGTTCCGTTGGAAGACCAATCTGAAGGAATTGACATAAAGATCAGCGATGAGGGTGAGATAATGTTGAAAGGGTCCTACGATTACACCAGGTTATTTCCGTCATGATACAGCATAATTCAGAGGCTTTTCGATAAGGATGGCTACTTCCATACCGGTGATGCTGGTTATTTGAAGGGTGGTGAGTTGTTCTTAAAAGAGCGTATCAAGGACCTCTTTCAAAAACATCAAATGGTAAAAGTACATTGCACCAGCAGATGGTGGAGGCGATGCTGTTGGTTGACAAGTTTCATTGAACAGGTATCTGTGATTGCCGACCAGCGTAAGTTTGTTTGCTGCGCTGATTGTTCCAGAGTATCTCTGCACTGGAAGAATGGGCAAAAGGAGAATCATATAGAGTTTAAGGACCGTGAGGAGCTATGCGAGAATAAGCGTGTCAAACGAAATGATGCGTGAGCGTATTGAAACCTTACAACAGCGTTTGGCTTCATACGAGAAGATTAAAGCGTTTCACTCTTCTTCCCTCACCATTTCTCAATGGAAAGTGGAGAGTTAACCAATACGTTGAAGTTAAAAGCGTTCGGTTGTCAACAGCCGTTACCAGGATGTCATTGAAAAAGATGTACGAGGGTAGGAGTAGGTCAGACGTGACGAGTTGACAGGTTAATTGTTAGATGAATTTGGGGTTTTATAGCTTTGGTATTTCATGATTGTATCTCTCTAATCCTAGGCATCCTTGTTCTCCAAACCTCCTCCCAACGATAAAAGAAAAGATATGATTACAGCAGATCAGCTAAAAGATATACAAGAACGCACTGAAGCGTTGCATCGTTATCTTGATATTGACAAGAAAGCGAATAGAATTTGAGGAGGAACAACTCCGTACACAAGCGCCCAGACTTTTGGGATGACCCAGCTCGTGCACAGGAACAGATGAAGAAAGTTAAAGGACATTGAGAAATGGGTCAAAAAGACTATGACAAGGCGCGCGTTGGCTGATGAAGTTCAGTTGGCATTCGATTTCTATAAAGATGAACTTGTTACTGAAGAGGAAGTTGATACCGCATATGTTAAGGTTCTTAAGGTTATCGAAGGCTTAGAGCTTAAGAATATGCTACGTCAGGAGGAAGACCCGATGGAGTGTGTGATGAAAATCAACTCTGGTGCGGGTGGTACGGAGAGCCAAGACTGGGCTTCTATGCTGATGCGTATGTATATGCGCTGGGGAAGCACAGGGGATATAAAGTTACTATCTCTGACATACAGGAAGGCGATGAGGCTGGTATTAAGAGCGTGACAATGAAGTTTGAGGGTGGAGAATATGCTTATGGCTATCTGAAGAGTGAGAATGGTGTGCACAGATTGGTACGTGTCAGTCCGTTCAATGCTCAAGGTAAGCGTATGACCAGCTTTGCCAGTGTCTTCGTTACGCCGTTGGTAGATGACACGATTGAGGTCTATGTTGACCCTGCTCGTGTTAGTTGGGATACCTTCCGTTCGAGTGGTGCCGGTGGACAGAACGTCAACAAGGTGGAGTCGGGTGTACGTCTTCGTTATCAGTATGAGGATCCTGACACAGGAGAGCAAGAGGAAATCTTGATTGAGAATACGGAGACGCGTGATCAGCCAAAGAACCGTGCCAAGGCTATGCAGCTCCTGAAATCGCAGTTGTATGACCGTGCTATGAAGAAGCGCATGGAAGAACAGGCTAAGATTGAAGCTGGTAAGAAGAAGATAGAGTGGGGAAGTCAGATTCGTAGTTACGTCTTTGATGACCGCCGTGTGAAGGATCATCGTACAAATTATCAAACATCAGACGTGGATGGTGTGATGGATGGTAAGATTGATGACTTCATCAAGGCTTACCTCATGGAGTTCTTACGAGGAATAAAAAGCTTCTTCCATCTTTCTCTGAGGTGAGGGAAGAGTCTAATGAAAAGTATTAGCTCGATAAAGGTTATTAAAGGAAAACCCCTGCTATTATCCCACTACTATCCAATCGTCCTCTCCTTTTGAGGTATTTGGGAGGTTCTTTCCTTATTATTCATGATATATAACCTTTTTAAATAATATAACTATGAGCGAAAGAAACGTAAAATTAAATCGTAAAGGAAAGAGAGCTCACAAGAAAAAGCAGGCTAATCGTGTATTGCATGGATTGCCATGATATTGGTTGCTTTGAGTATCTACAATCATTATAGCATCAAATATCTAATAAATAATCGGTGCTTTTGATAATGGACGATAGTTATCTTATTGATAGGTAACGGTCAATGATTATATTAACAATAGGGTCTCATGAGTGATTAGAGATTGAAAGAAAGTTCTTAGTTCATAAGAATATGGACTGGAAAAAGCATGCAAGCAGTTGCAGTCATATACAACAAGGATATTTTTGCAGCTAGTCAATACTGTTCGTGTTTCGTATCAGGGACGATAAAGGATATCTTACAATCAAAGGTCCATCACGCACAGGTGGCTTATCATCGTTATGAGTTTCGAAAAAGAGATTACACTGGAGGAAGCACAGCAGCTAATGCTGTTATGCGATCGGTGTAATTGACAAACATCGTTATCTTGTTCCTTTTTGGCGGATCATACTTTTGAGATAGACGAGTTTTCATGGTGATAATGAAGGACTCGTGTTGGTGGAGGTTGAGTTAGGGAAGTGAGGATGAAACGTTTTGAAAAGCCAGACTTTATTGGCATGGAGGTGACGGGAAATCGACACTTCTATAATTCACAAATGCGACGAAACCCATTTAAGCTTTGGCGCGATATCGTACCAGAAGAATACCGATAAGCTACGGCTATTGTAGAGCCTATAGCGTCTGCAAAGAAGTCGAGCCATTCACCACTTCGGTTTCCATTCGTACAGTTGGACTGAAGAATTTCTATGAGGACCCCCATAAGAATAGGTAGTAACCAGACCCAGATAATGATGAACTTGGGGCTGATGCTTTGTTGTGCGTATGTATTCAATGCTTAAACTGAGTCCTAAAAACTAAGTAAATAAGACTATGTGTCCACTTGTCAATAAAACTGACATTGCTCAGTGGAGTTTCTGGAATATTCATAAAACACAAAATCCAAGTAGCTATTACAATGATACAACTAAATGGGTGTTTAGTTAAGATATGCTGTAATCTATTCATATTTCACTTCTAATTTGATACAAAAATAGAGATTTTTCGTAAATTTGCGCATATATTCAATTCTAATTTATATGGTTGAACAGAAAAGAGCAAAGTTTGGAAGCAAAGCTAGGTATGATTCTAGCCACAGCAGGTGGTGCTGTCGGCTTGGGTAATGTCTGGCGTTTTCCCTATATGACAGGTCAGAATGGAGGTGCTGCTTTCATTCTTATCTATATCGGGTGTATCTTATTGTTAGGCTTGCCTTGTATGATTAGCGAGTTCATTATCGGTCGTCATGCAGCGTCAAATACGGCACGTGCTTATACAAAGTTATCCAATGGGACAGCTTGGAAGTGGGTGGGATTCTTAGGTGTGCTCACCGGTTTCCTCATTACTGGTTATTATGCTGTGGTCTCTGGATGGTGTCTGCAGTATGGTGTAGCCTCTGCAATGGGACATCTGCATGGTACGCCAGACTATTTCAAGTCGTATTTTACAGACTTCTCTACCAATCCTTGGAAGCCTGTTCTGTGGACAGTGATGATCTTACTTTTCACGCATTATGTTATCATTCATGGCGTTAGAAATGGTATAGAGCGTGCTTCAAAGATAATGATGCCAGCGCTTTTATGCTCTTGGTGGCTATTGTCATTGCATCTTGTTTACTTCCTGGAGCAGGTAAGGGTATTGAATTCTTGTTGAAGCCCGACTTTAGTAAGGTGACAGGCGATGTGTTCCTTGGTGCTTTAGGTCAGTCGTTCTATTCAATGAGTATCGCAATGGGTTGTATCTGTACTTATGCATCTTATTATAGTCGTCATACAAAATTATTGAATTCGGCTGTACAGATTGGTGTTATTGATACCTGCGTTGCTATCTTGGCGGGTCTGATGATTTTTCCCAGCAGCCTTCTCGGTAGGGGAGTAAGTCCTGATAGCGGTCCTTCTCTCATCTTTATCACGCTGCCGAAATGTCTTTGAACAGGCCTTGTAAGCTATGCCCGTGTTAGGATATGTCATTTCTTTGGCATTCTATCTGTTGCTTTCCGTGGCAGCGTTGACTTCGTTAATCTCTCTACATGAGGTGAGTACAGCTTTCTTTCAAGAGGAGTTACACATCAGTCGTTCACGTGCAGCAATGATCGTTACGGGTGGTTGCTCAATGATTGGTGCTAGTTTGTTCGTTTATCGTTGGGCGAATGGAGCTTCCTCAAGGTGGCAGGTGTCGATCTGTTTGATGTCTTCGACTTTGTGACAGGACAAATCTTCCTCCCTGTAGGTGGACTTCTTACCTGTCTGTTCATTGGCTGGTATGTACCTAAAAAGCTGGTGAAAGGATGAGGTTTACGAACTGGGGGAACCACACGTGGTGTCTTCTTTGGAACTTATTACTTCCTCATCCGCTTTGTTCTGTCCATTTGGCATCATCGCAATCTTCCTACATCAGTTAGGTGTGTTCTAAGCCATTGGGTGATGATCCCTTCATCTTTCTCATCTGTCGAAAGAGGAAGAAACCAATATCAACCCTTCTCAATAAGAGGATTATACTAGGAGTGTAAATATCTAATATTAATCTATGTCTATTGCTCACCAACAATACTTAATAATTGTCTAACCATCTCCTTATATTCTATAATGATCTTTCTTTGAAGATTTGAAGTTCTTAAAACTTTCAGACACTATGAACCTAAAATCATTATTCTATCTTCATCGTCTGACCGGAAAGTACTTCAATACTCTTGCTGTCTATCGTTGGTAGTATTGGTTTGATTATCTTTGTTGGCAATCAGACAACGGAAACATTAGATGTCACGATAGTATAAACAATCGTAAACCCATTTCTTACTCCCCCAAGGAGCAGCTACAAGAAATTGAGACAGCGAGAGGGGCGAGCTTATTTGCCCTTTCGATCCAAACACAGTCTATATGCTGAGCAGTTGCAGCAGTTAGGGCTTAGCCTTTCAAGTGCGTAACATCATCAAGCATCGTTCTAAAGGGAGGGAGTCTATCATTCACCAATGGATTTCGCCAGACTCTAGTGGTCTTACGCGCAAGCAGTATCGAGAATTGGAAACCCTACATAACGATAGTGACGATTATCAACCTGCCTCTACGCATTAGCTTCTGTACAAGCCTATATTGCTCAAAAAGGAGGCAGACAAACAGCTGCTCATGCGGCTTATAAAGCCTATAAGGCGCAAAATACGTATAAACCCTTATAAAAGGGCTAGTGACGATACTCTTTAGTTATCCATTGAGCTAAGGTGGGAGAACATGTCAACCTCGTTAGCTGACACAACCCAGCTTAAAGAAGGTTCCTGGTATTGGTCTCTAGGGTGAGCACGTGCTATCCTTTAATTATGGTAAACGATTAGGTGGAGTACTGGCTGTGGGACAACTACAAGAGATTGAAGGATTCCTCAGAAGAAACTCTCACCTTCTCTAATCGCTAATCCACAGACAGCGAAGATTAAACCTAAACATTGCAACTCTGCACAACTTCGTAAGCATCCTTATATAAACTTCTATCAGGCAAAGGCGATTTGTGATTATAGACGACTGAAAGGAAAACTTTCCACTCTTCTCGCAACTCCATTTGTTAAAGGACTTACACTGAGCAAAATCGAACGTTTGCGTCCGTATGTTACGTTTTAAGTAGTCATGTTTTATAAGCTATTACATGGCTCTGATAGAAAACTCTTCACCATCTTTTTGTTGTAGTTATGGTCCGCACCATTGGTGCGGAGGCTTAACACTATTGTGCGGGGCGTTAATTCCCTTGCTATATATTGTTGTGTGGAATCTAATAGCAATCACTCCTGTTGTGGAAACATAATTACTAACAATAAAAAGACATTCATTGCTTTGCATTGTCTTTTCATTTAGCTTACCTTTGCACAAAGAATAAAGTAAACACAATGGATATACAGGAGATTTACAAGATTTACCAAGCACATCCCGTCGTGACTACTGGACAGCCGTGAATTGTCCTGAAGGAAGTATCTTCCCGTGGCATTGAAGGAGTTTCATTCGATGGTAATAAGTTTGCTGAGGGAGCCTTTGGGGAAAAGGGGCTGTAGCTATGCAATCATTGACGAAAAGGAATATGCAAAGGCAGGCGACGAGCGTTATATCCTCGTTGAGTGATGCCCTTGTTACTTATAAGGAATTGGCACGTGAGCATCGTCGTCAGTTCTCAATCCCTGTGATTGGTATTACAGGAACAAATGGAAAGACGACAAGCAAAGAACTTATCTCTGCCGTATTGGCTGAGAAGTTTAATAGTACATCATACGGGCTGAATTATAACAACGATGTAGGTGTGCCTCGTACGTTGTTAGGTATTCGTCCAGAACAGCTGAGATAGCAGTTATCGAGATGGGGTGCTTCTCACCCTGGTGATATTGAGAAATTAGTTACATACGTAGAGCCAACTTGTGGTTTGATTACTAATGTCGGTCGTGCACATCTTCAGGGTTTTGGTAGTTTTGAGGGCGTAAAAAGAAGACTAAAGGGTGAACTTTATGATTTTCTTAAAGCTCATAGTACTGTTTTCCCCAACTGGAGAGCAATCGATTTGACGGAAATGGCAGAGCAGCGGGCATTTGATCGTATCATCAACTTACGGACAAGATGAAACTGCTGATGTGCAAGGTTATGTTGTTAGCTGCGCTCCGTGTCTTGAAGTTTGAGTGGCAGTCGTCAAGTCTAACATCCATCACCCATCACCTACCATTTACGAAGTGCAAACCCATCTCATTGGTTCTTACAACTTAGATAATATGTTGCAGCCATTGCTATTGGCCTTCACTTTGGTGTTACGCCACAGCAAATCAACTATGCTTTGGAGAACTATGTAGCCTCATAACAATCGTTCTCAGTTAACTGGAGACGTACATAACAAGCTTTATTGTGGATGCTTACAATGCTAATCCATCCAGTAGCTGCTGCGATAGAGAACTTCCAACTGATGGAGGTAGAGAATAAGATGGCTATTCTCAGTGATATGCGTGAACTTGGAGATGTGTCTGCAGAAGAACATCAGAAGGTTGTAGACCTGTTCTTAAGGCAACAGACATTCGTAATGTGTGGCTTGTTGGAGAGGAGTTTGTAAGACACAAACCGATTTCCGCAAGTTCCGTGACATTGATGAGGTGAAAAAGGAGATAACTCTTCATCGTCCAGACAACCATTATATCTTGATAAAAGGTAGTAATGGCATCAAGCTTTTTGAGCTTCCAGCCTTGCTCTAACAAGAAAGAAAAATGGCGAGAAAGTTTGTGTTAGTTCCGAGAAAATAATTAACTTTGCACTTGCTTTTAAGCTATCGGGATGTAGCGCAGTTGGTAGCGCACTACGTTCGGGACGTAGGGTCGCCAGTTCGACTCTGGTCATCCCGACTGAAAAAGGAAGAAGCCGTGTGGTTTCTTCCCTTTGGTTTTATTAGTCCCATGGGCTAATTAGGCTAATGAGCCCAATGAGCTTATAGGTTCTTCTCTCTAGCTTTTCTCTGCAATCTTCAAGGATAGCCATCAGCTCATCCATCTTTGTTGTGCGCAACATAGCGATGCGTGTCTTCTTAAAATCAGGATTCCTTTGAAGATTGGCGATGCTGCTAAGTGTCGACGTGTGTGCAAGATACCACGATGTTCATCGATACGTTCCACATTTATGCGTAGCATCTCTTCAAGAATGTCAATCTTATCATCTATAGTTAACTGCTTCTCTCCTTGATTAAAGAGCCACGGACAACCAAAGGTTGCACTGACCAATCATCACCGCATCAACACCATAACGGTCGAGACTTCTCGTGTGCTTCTTTAATACTTGTAACGTCACCATTGCCAATGATGGGGATATGAATACGTGGATTGTTCTTCACCTCACCAATCAATGTCCAGTCAGCCTCGCCTGTATACATCTGTGCGCGAGTACGTCCATGAATGGTTAATGCCTGTATACCACAGTCTTGCAACTGTTCTGCAAGGTCGGTAATAACCAAGTTATCGTTGTCCCAACCTAATCGAGTCTTCACAGTGACAGGTGTGTTGACAGCCTTTACTACCTCTCTTGTGATATCAAGTAGTAGTGGGATGTTCTTTAACATACCAGAGCCAGCACCTTTGTTTGCCACCTTCTTCACTGGACAACCAAAGTTTATATCTATCACATCGGGCTTTACCTGTTCTACCAATCTTGGCTGCTTTCAACCATTGAAGCTACATCCCTACCATATATCTGTATTCCTACAGGACGCTCACTATCGTCAATGACTAATTTTGAAAGTGTCGACTTGATACTACGGATGACAGCATCAGCCGACACAAACTCCGTATATACCATGGCTGCACCAAATCGTTTGCACATCTTTCGGAAGCCAATATCCGTCACATCTTCCATTGGAGCCAAGAATAGTGGGCGTTCTCCCAAATCTATTGTTCCTATTTTTCATAGGTGCAAAGGTAACGAAAAGGCTTTGAATAGTAAAGGGTAAGAAGGCAGCAAAAAGGAAGGAAAAAGAAAAAGGGTGTTTTTCATTCTTAAATATTTTTGTAGTACACGAAAGTTATGCTATTTTGCAATATAAAGTTCATGAAGTTATGGCTGATCAATACAAAATACCCTATTTGAACGCTGTTATCAGAATGTTTGGTAATCGCTTTTGACTTGACGGTAAAAGCAGCAAGCTTTCCGCTATCTTTATAACTTTAAAGGAATACGATTTCTTTTTAGAGTATTACGACGTGGGATATCATACATTGTCTACTCGAAGATACGGTAGATGACCTTATTAAAGTCTGTCAAAAGAATGGAGGAGAATTGGCATGAGACTCTATCATGGTACTAATACTGATTTTTCAGAGATTGATCTTGCAAAGTCTTTCCCACTAAAAGACTTTGGGAAAGGCTGCTTGACGACAATACGTGAGCAAACAGAACGAATGGCGAAACGAAAACAAGTAGCATTGGAGGAAAAAGCCATTGTACAAGAGTATGAATTTGATGAGAGTATCTTGCATAAAAAGGTGATTTAAAGCACTTGTTTTTGAAGGAACTACCCCAGAGTGGGCAACATTTATCTTTAATAATAGGTCAAGAAATAAAAACTATCGGCATGATTGTGATATCGTTGTCGGACCTACTGAGATGATGGAGTAGCCTTTCTTATTAACCAATACACGACGAGAACAGTCACTTTCGCTTTTAGTTTACTCGGATGATTAAGTTTAAGAAACTCAGTAATCAGTATTTTTCGGAACTGAAAAAGGCTGTAAAACAATTAAGAAGAATAAAGTAATGACTCAACAAGAAAGATTTAATCACCTTGTTAATTTCACGATTGATGAGCTGACAACTTTGATCTTATGAAGACTTCCATTTGGATACAGAAAACTTTGAATATTGTTTATTCTTCAAAGACACTTGAACTACGCTAGAACAAACGTACTGGACTTCATGACCAAGTCCAGGCTATGTGTATCATTTGCTCAAACATGGTATAAGACTGAGCAATTACCGCAAGTCAACTAATCTTCATGAAAACTAATCTTTTAAATTTCATCTATAATCATCTTTTGCAACTGAGTTGCAAAACATAATCTTATCTTTTGCAGCAGAATATTAATGCAGTAACAGGTTTTAGATTATGAAAAAGAAACTTATAAGAATCATTCTCTACGGCTGTACTCCTTGTAGGAGGCATGGCTGGTAGAGCATTCGCAGCACTTCCAATGTGGCAGGTGCTGCTTGTTTATTGGTTCCTTTATCTGGTTTATCAGCTATGATGTATTAGGTGAAGCGGTTGAGGGATCATGGAAGGCGACCCTTTGATGAGAATTTCCTTATGAGTATTGCGACTATCGGAGCATTGCTCATCTGGATTACCAATGCCGAATCACAGTTTATCGAGGGAGTCTTCGTGATGTTGTTCTTCCAATTAGGCGAACTCTTTGAGCATTATGCGGAAGACAAGGCGCGCGATTCTATCTCTGAGCTGATGGATATCCGTCCCGATGTAGCCAACGTGGAGCGGGAAATGGAGTGGTAGCGAGCGTAAGTCCAGAAAGTGACGATTGGTGAGACTGTGATTGTTAAAACCCCGGAGAAGAGACCATTAGATGGAAGGATTTGCTGAGGCGCTTCCAGCTTGAACACTGTTGCTCTTACGGGTGAGAGTATGCCACGTGATGTAAGTGTGGGCATGGAAGTTATTTCTGGTTGCGTTAATCTTTCCGGGTGTGTTGAGGGTGCAAGTTGAAAAGCCATATAGCGAGGTCTACGGCTGCAAAGATTATCCAACTCGTCGAAGAAGCAGGTGATAACAAGTCACACAGTGAGTCGTTCATTCGCCGTTTTGCACGTGTCTATACACCTATCGTGGTGATTGCCGCCCTTGCTTTGGCTGTTATTCCTCCGTTCTTCTATGATAGTTACGCACCAGCCTTTCGGTGTTTGGCTCTATCACGCACTGACCTTCTTGGTTGTAAGTTGCCCATGTGCTTTTGGTTATTTCTATTCCACTAACCTTCTTTTGCGGGTATCGGTGGGGCTTCTCATAAAGGGTATCCTCATTAAAGGGTGGTAACTATATGGATGCTTTGGCAAAAGCTCTCTACGGTGGTATTCGATAAGACAGGAACATTGACACGTGGAACTTTTGATGTTGAGGCTATCCATCCAGAGAAACTCTCTGAGCATGAGTTGCTCCATTTAGCAAGCCCATGTTGAGCGTTATTCTCACTCATCCAATCGCCCTTGCTCTCCGTATGGCATATGCGAATGAAAAAGGATAATTGTACTGTTGAGATATACAAGAAACAGCGGGACAGGGCATTACTGCCACTGTTAATAATCAGAAGGTAAGTGTTGGTAACAGCCGTTTAATGGCAACATTAGGTATTACACTCCTACCTGTAAGCGTTGTACGAGCCATGCGGGTACGATTGTTCACGTACGATTGATGGTGAATATGCAGGTCATATCGTTATCTCTGACCAGCTGAAGGCTGATGCTGTGAAGGCTATCGGTGAAGTCTCTGCAAAGCAGTTGGGGGTTGGTAAGACTGTGATGCTGAGCGGCGACAAGAGGAAGTTGTTGAGCAAGTTGCCGAGCAGACAAAGGTGACGGAATATTATGCCGAACTGCTCCCTACTGACAAAAGTAAAGCATGTTGAGCGTCTCATTGCAGAGAAAAATGCAGGTGAAACAATCGCCTTTGTTGGTGATGGGATCAATGATGCACCAGTGTTGGCACGTGCTGATGTGGGTATTGCTATGGGTGCTTTGGGAGTGATGCAGCTATCGAGGCAGCTGATGTCGTACTGATGGACGATAAACCTTCCAAGATTGCGCTTGCCATAGAACTCTCTTGTCGTACTATCTTTATAGCAAAGGAGAATGCATGGTTCGCCATCGGTATCAAAGTTGCCGTCCTTCTCCTTGCTACCTTTGGAATGGCAAGCATGGGATTAGCCGTCTTTGCTGATGTTGGCGTTATGGTTCTTGCTGTTCTTAATGCGATGAGAGCAAGATAGAAAGGCATTCTTCCTCGATTTATTTTCATGAAAATAATTTGGCATCTGTCGTAAAAGTAACTACGCAGATGCCTTTTTAATAGTTTGAAAAGCATAATTTGATAAAGCAATAGACTGTTCTCTTTCGGCTTATCTGGCATTTCGAGTGATACTACTATTGGTCTTTGTGATGCAAGTCTATGATTCCCTTTGAGCTATTACGTTATTAATAATGTTTCTTATGCTTAGTGATTCGGTGTGACATCGCTGTCCGCACTATTGGTGTTCAACGTCCGCACCATTGGTGCTCACCATCCGCACCATTGGTGCTGAGCCTTCGCACGTTGAGAAGAGATGAACTCTTTCACTCTTAAACAATGTTACAACCTTCTGCTTTTACGATAAAAATAATTACGAAAAAAGCCGAATAAGAAAACTTTTGTGTAAGTTTGCAGTAGAGAGTTGATTGCTATGCAGATACGATTATTTCTATTTTTCTTGTGGCTTTTGCTACCCCTCTCGTCACTTCAAGCACAGAAAGTGCTGGTTTGTGATGGGGCAACGCGCTTTCCGATACGTGATGTATTGGTCAGTGTGGATGGGAAGAATGTGGGACTTACTACATGGCAAGGAATCATTAACCTACCAGATTCGTTCCAAACAGCTACCTTTTAAAAAGAAAGGCTATGCACCAGAGAAGTTGTTTCGGAGTGAGGTATTGCGTGATACCGTCTTCCTTTTTCCCTCACAGAACATTATTTGGATGAGGTGGTGGTAATAGGTAAACAGGTTGTTGATGGGCGTGAACTCTTAAAGAAGATGCCGAAACGAGACATCTTAGAAAAACGTCCGTCTGGTGGACTTGGTGGTTTCGATTTAGGTCTTATACTTGACAAACGATACCGTAGAGACCGTAGGCATGTTGAAAAGCTACGTGAAGTTTTCAAGAAAATGGATGGACTTGACGACAAGGGAAGACCCCATTCTGAAGGCACACCGACAGACACAGATGGAATTGAAGGCCGACTCCATTCAGAAGAAGAACAGCAGACAACAGGACAAGTAGCCGGCTGCCGGCGACTGCGAGGAGCAAAGCCTGTGTCTGACGGATCCGTTCCTGTGCCGGCTATCCGGCAGACGGGGGCTGTTGGGGGATAGTCTGACTACGGTTGTTTTTCCATCGAAAACGAGAGAAGCATGTTCAGAGGAACACTTACAGAATAGGACCGACCACGGATGGATCCGGCCTCTTTCCTACCTGTCTTCCCCAGGAAAAAGAAAACAAAAGCGTCCCGTAAAGAGAAAAACTTCACGATTGTAGATGCTTTTATATTGATTTTTAACGGTTAGTTGTAAATCCTACGCTTTAAAAATATAGGCTCTTTTATTTGTCTATTTTGAAGATTTTTAAGATACCTCTGACAGCAGAAAGATAGAAGACCTCACGACTATTCTGCCCTGAAACGATGCAAATGACACCCAGGCGACAGAGGCCGTATCGTCCCGGGCAACCTGCCGCTCCAGCAGATATTCAGACGACAAACAATCAGATCCGTTAGGACCATAACTTAAAAAGTATAACTAATTTTTAAAAAGATCTAATCCCTCATGAGCAAATCGTTTATGAAGCGGACCGCAGTGATAGCTGTCCGGTCTGACGGTGCAATGAGTTCCTATGCCCAGTCAGTGGTACAGGGAAGTGTGAAGGATGCGTCAGGTGAGCCATTGATTGGTGTGACCATCCAAGTGAAAAGGGAGAACAGGGCGGTACCGTAACCGATATTGACGGTAACTCAAGCTCCCCAATGTGAAGCCCGGTGCGACGCTCGTTTTCTCTTATGTAGGCTAGAGCAACAAGGAAGTGGCTATAGGCAACCAGTCCCAATATCAATGTTTCTCTCCGAAGACAACAAAGCAGCTCGACGAGGTAGTCGTCGTCGGTTATGCCGTAGGCACAGAAGCGTACGGTGTCGGGGGCCATTGAGCGTGTGAGGCAAGGGCGACACGAACAAAGGGTGTCGTAACCACGGCAGCCGACGCCCTGAAGGAAGGTCAGCGGTGTCGTCATCAGCCAGAACGGTGGCGACCCGATGGGGTCACTAATATCCGCGTGCGCGGCACCTCTTCGCTCTCCGGCGGTAACGACCCGCTGGTGATCATAGACGAGTGTCTTCGCTGACAGCTGACCATGTTCAACGCCCTTCAGCCCGGCGACATCGAGCGCATGACCATTCTGAAGGATGCCTCGGAGACGGCGACAGTACGGATCCGCGGTGCAGCCGGTATCATCGTCGTCACGACGACGAAAAGGAAAGAACGGCTTTGCCTCCCTTTCTTACAACGGCACACTGGGCGTGAACACCATCTTCAGAACCTTGAAATGCTGAGCGCGGATGCTTACCGTGCCACTGCTACCAAGATGGGGTGGCATTCACCGACCTCGGCAGCAATACCAACTGGTTCGACGAAATAGAGCGTTCGGCCGGGCTGACACAGACCCACAACATCGCCTACTCGTCTGGCAACGACTCCGGCAACTACCGCGCCAGCGTCGGCTTGATACAGCTTCAGGGCGCATTGAAGAACTCGGATATGCGCAACTATACCGTGAAGCTGGATGCTACGCAGTACGCCTTCAACAAGAAGCTCGAAACTGGAGCTGGGTGTCCTGGGCAGTGAACGCGACGGAAAGATGCAGTACGACCCGCAGAAGATGTTCTATTCTGCCGCTGCTTACAACCCGACCTACCCGACCTACAAGAACCCGCAGACGGGCGAGGTGGGACGGAAGACCGCCTTGCCAACGAGATATACAACCCGCTGGGACAGCTGGAGTACAGGACCGCTTCGACGTAGGTTCGCTCAACGCCCATGGAAAAGGCGACCGTCACGCTGGCTGACGGACTCTTCCTCAGTGCTTTCGGCAGCTATACCCGCATGACACCTCGACCACAAGCGTTACGTGCCGAACGACATCCAGCAGGGACGCATCAACGGCAACGGCTGGGCATACATCCGCAACATGAAGCGCACGGACATCATGGGCAACCTGCAACTGACTTATACCAAGGACTTCGGCGAGCACCATATCGACGCACTCGCCCTGATGGAGGGCCAGCAATGCAAGACCTTCTGGAATTCAGAGCAGTCGTTCAAGTTCGATATCAATTACTTCGGCTTCAACAACTGAAGGCCGGTGCCAACGTCTCCTGGGGCGATGTGGACTCCGAGTCTACGGAATACACCCTCTGCTCTTACATGGCACGTCTGAATTATATGTACGGCAACCGCTACATCGCAACCGTCAACCTTCGTACTGACGGCTCGTCAAAGCTGGGTGAAGGCCATAAGTGGGCTGGTTCCCGTCAGCATCTGTCGCATGGGTCGTATCACAGGAACCGTTCATGAAAGAGGTACGCTGGGTGGACAACCTGAAAGTCCGTCTCGGATATGGTGTGACGGGCAACCAGGATGTCATCGCTCCTTACAACTCACTGGGCCCTCTACGCACCGAACGGCGTGACCTCGGTGAACGGTGTCAACACGACGACCTATGCCATCCAGAGCAACGACAACCCTGACCTGAAGTGGGAGGTAAAGCATACCTTCGACATCGGTATCGACTTCGCCGCTTTCCAGAACCGTCTGAACGTTACTTTGGACTGGTATACTTCCAAGACGAAGGACCTGCTCTATACCTATACCGTACCTGTTCCGCCATTCACCTACAACACCTTGCTGGCGAACATGGGTGAGATGACCAATTCGGGCTTCGAAATCGGCGTGCGCGGCGACATCATCCGCAAAGAGACTTTACCTTCAATTCCGGCATGAACCTCAGTTTCCAGAAGAACAAGCTGAACTCGCTGAGCGGCACCTATAAAGGACGAGACTGACGACCAGTGAGCACATCCCGGTTGCCAACATCAATGCGGCCGGTCTGACGCAGAACACCGGTGTGACCTATCTCATGGAGGGACAGCCGATCGGTGTATTCTACCTGCCCCACTGCAAAGGCATTGATGACAAGGGACAGTACATTATCAGAAGACCTCGACAAGAACGGAACCATCGATACCGGCGACTCCGGCGACCGCAAGGTGTGCGGACAGGCGATACCAAAGGCTTACCTTGGCTGGGACTTCACCTTCAAGTACAAGAACTGGGATCTCAACATGCAGTTCAACGGTGCCTTCGGCCATAAGATCTACAATGGTACGGGCATGACCTACAGCAACCTCAGCAACTTCCCGACCTACAACGTGCTTTCTGATGCTCCGAGAAAGGATCAAAGACATACAGATTTCCGATTACTGGCTGGAGAAAGGCGACTACGTGAACTTCGAGTACATCACGCTGGGCTACACCTTCAACAAGAAGCAACTCAAGGTCGACTGGATCCAGAGCATCCATCTCGGACTGGCCGTCAACAACGTCTGCACCCTCACCGGGTACAGCGGCCTGACCCCGATGATCAACTCCGCATCGTCTCGTCCGTGTCGACGAAGGCCGTACAACCTACGGGACACTGGGTGTGAGACGACAAGCGTCTCTTCCCATTGACACGCACCTTCTCGTTCAATGTGTCTGTTAATTTCTAAGGGTCTTGATAAACAAAAAGGAATACTATTACGAAGAAATATATTTTCGGAATGGCACTGCTCTCCACGGCACTGCTTGCAGCCTGCTCGCTGGACGAGACACCTCAAAGCAAGTTCAAAGAGACTGACGCTTTCGCAAATGCCACACTGACCTATGTCAACTCTGTGGCAAAGGTCTATTCAGAGATCGGAGACGGTATCTATGGCGGTACGGATGCCATCCACTGTCTGCAGGAATTCACTTCTGACGAGGCTATTCTCCCGGGACGGCAGGGCGACTGGGTAGACGGCGGCAAGTGGCAGAACTTCTTCCTCCACAACTTCGCATCGTCTGTGGACACCTACAACAACAACTGGAAGCATATCTACAAGATCATCGGGCAGTGCAACGGCTCCATCGACCAGCTCACGCCGATGCTCGGCGAACATCCCGACTACAAGCCATATGTATCCGAGCTGCGTGCCCTGCGCGCCATCTATTACTATTATGCGATGGATCTCTTCGGACAGGTGCCGGTAGTGACGTCTTCCAAGCAGGGAACCAGCGATGTCAACCAGAGCAACCGATCGGATGTGTTCAAATTCGTCGTCAAGGAACTGACAGAGGCAATGCCTGACCTCGCAGATGACCAGAGCCCAGAAGACCGGCAAGTATTTCGGACGTATCACCAAACCTGTTGCCTATAGGTGTCTGGCAAAGTGCGCCCTCAATGCACCTGTCTACAACACGGATGACGTAACTCCGGACAGCTACAAGGCGTTTGTCGCGACGACAAATCGAAGGAATGCAAGGCCAGCGAGAACCCTCGGTGCAAACATATCGAGCAAAGGAATGGACATCAAGATGACTATAGATGGGACGGAACGGAACTGCTGGGAGACCGTGAAGTACTGCGTGGACAAGCTCAGCAGGCTTCGGCTACACCCTCTCACCAAACTATGCCAGACAACTTCGTCACACAGAACCAGAACTCTAACGAGAACATCTTTGTACGTCCGAACGACGACAAAACGTACAAAATTACCGATTACAGCCTGATCCGCTCCGTACACTACAACCATGCGAGTGCCGCCGGCTTCAACGGATGGAACGGTGCCTGTGCCACGGTACGTGCGATGAAAGTGATGGGATACAAGGGAAAGCAACGAAGACCCACGCCTGCGCCAGAACTACTGGGTGAGCAGAGGTACACCCAGCAGACCGGCGGAAAGACCGTGGACGACGGTAGTCGGCGGGACGCTCTTACCGTCCGCTGGCAGTCGTGGTAGACTTCGATGCCAATGCCGACAAACATGACGTGAAAATGCGCCGGCGCCCGTTTCAGAAGTATGAGTACGACCCGACGGCAGCCGCACAGGGGCAGTACAACAACGACCTTGTCATCTGGCGTTATGGCGACGCACTGCTGATGAAGGCGGAAGCAGAATACCGGCTGGGCAACCATGCGGCGGCACTGACACTCGTCAGCCAGGTCAGGGACCGGGCACACGCCACCCTGCGCACCTCGCTCAACCTGAATGATATTCTTGACGAACGTGTGATTGAACTGGCCTGGGAAGGTGTGCGGCGTCAGGACCCGAGATACGCTTCTGCACCTTCACCCAGCCGACGGCGAACCGTTATCGGTGTCAGCCACAGTAGCTTCTGCCGGCGATTATCTCGATGACACCCAGGGATACACCTGCGTCTATCCGATTCCCTTATGAGGTGCTGAATCTGAACAGAGATCTCCATCAGAATCCAGGCTATAAGAAATAAAGCCGGTTCTGATTCCTTATCACAGCCGGGATGTCCAAGGATATTCCGGCTGTCAACTTTCAGGGAACACAGACTCCTCCATCCCTATTCTCTTCCTTTGTTTTCAAAAGGATATCCCATACTTTTGCATCAGACAACACAACAGGAAGTCCGATGGGCATCCTGACAACTAAAAACTTAAACAATGAAAAGAAATCATCACATCAGCGGCGGTACTGGCTCATGGCAGTCCCCATGACGGCCCAGATCGGCTACGAACCCGACAATGGCTTTGACAATGCCGTTTTCTATCAGATCTATCCTTCCTCCCTAGCATGGATACGGACGGGGAACGGTATCGGAGACCTGCCCGGCATCACCAGCAGGCTGGATTACATCAAGTCGCTGGGCGTGGATGCTGCTTTGGCTGAATCCCGTATTCGAGTCGGGATGGTTTGACGGTGGCTACGATGTCATCGACTTCTGCAAGATTGACCCGCGCTTCGGTACAAATACCGATATGGTGACACTGGTCAACGAAAGCCCACAGAAGAGGCATAAAGGTCTCGCCTGGACCTGGTGGCGGGACACACAGAGCGTGAAGTCGCCGTGGTTCCGATGAATGTGCGAACGGCGACCGCAGCGGGCGTTATTCCGACTATTATATATGGACTGACACCATCTCACAGAAGACAAGGGAAGAGATTGAAGCGCGCCACAGGGATGCCAATCCGGAGGAAAGCACACGTGGGCGTTATGTGGAGATGGACTCAAAACGCGGCAAATACTATGAGAAGAACTTCTTTGAATGCCAGCCTGCCCTGAACTACGGCTTTGCCCATCCCGACCCTCTCATCCCTGGAGACAACCTGTGACGGCACCTGGACCGCAGGCCGTACGCCGGGAGATGAAGAACATCATGGCCTCTGGTTTGACAAGGGCATCGACGGTTTCCGTGTGGATATGGCCTCTTCGCTCGTCAAGAACGACCCGGGAAGAAAGAGTGTCAAAGCTGTGGAACGAGATGAGGGCATGGAAGGACGAGGCATTATCCCCAATGCGTACTGATATCCGAGTGGAGCGACCCAGCCGTCGCCATCCCTGCCGGCTTCAACATCGACTTCATGATCCACTTCGGCATCAAGGGTTATCCTCTCTTCTTCGACCGAAACACACCGAACGGCCCGGCCGTGGGAGGGCAGGACATCTCCAAGAGTACAGGTTCATGCTGTGACAAGGCAGGAAAAGGAGAGGTGAAGGGTTTGTCGACAACTTCACGGCAGCCTTCAACCGCACAAAGCAACTCGGCTACATCGCCATTCCGACGGCCAACCACGATTTCCAGCGTCCGAACATCGGCATGCGTAACACGATGGACCAGCTGAGAGGTGGCCATGACCTTCTTCCTGACCATGCCGGGTGTCCGTTTATCTATTATGGTGACGAAATCGGCATGAAATACCAGATGAATCTTTCCTACCCAAGAGGGTAGCAACGAACGTGCGGGACACGTACTCCTATGCGGTGGACTGCCGGTCCTACCGCCGGATTCTCTACCCTGCGAGCCGCCCAACTATATTTTCCCTGTGGATACGGAAGACGGAAAGCTGACTGGTGGAGGCACAGGAGAAAGACCCCAATTCCTGCTGAACTTCACCCGTGAACTGGTCCGCCTGCGCCATGCCCACTCGGCATTGCATGGAAACGGAGAATGGGAACTTGTCTGCAAGGAAAGCCAGCCCCACCCCATGGTCTAGGCAAACGTACGGCCGGCGGAGAAACCGTAGTCGTTGCCATCAATCCGAGTGCCAGAAAGGTATCAGCATGGATACCCCACCTTGGAAAAAGCCAGGCCGCTATGCATGACGGGAGAAGCAACTTACAAGACAGGCGGCAAAGGTGATGTCATCAACCTGAAAGCCATATCAGCCGCTATATTCAAAATCATTGAATAAGACTTTCATTTTCAAGACCTTTATCAGGTGTATCAGAATAGCTGCCAGCAGGCATTCGATGCACCTTTTCTCGTCTGCATTCCTGAACAGACAAGGATGATTACACGGACTTCCCCACATAAAAAGCCAATGCCGGCCGATAAGACATAAGCGACATCATTTTCCATGCGTAATCTCTTTTAAACAGACAAGTCGACATTATTTCCGGAAGAACAAGTCCTCTGGGCAGACAAGTCCTGCCAGTACAGCTCTTCGCCGCTGCGTTTTGCTCCCGTCCCAGTAACAGACTGCATGGAGCGGGGCATCAGCACGACTGGTGTTTTACAAACAACTCCACGGGTGGCAGGCATCAACACACCTGCAAGAAGGCCTGTCCATGCCTGTCACTACCATTATATAGCGAAAGACACTGCCGGCTGACTTACAGGGAAAGTTTACCCGGACAGCACTGGTAACAAAACACAAAAAAAGTCCGATGGGCAGGTGAAGTCAGCTCACACTTACCGCATCGGACAGATATACACTCAGGTACTATGGTTTGCAAGGTTATCCTATAATCACTCCACGGATACGGTCGTCAAAGGCTGAAAGGGCAGCCTTTGCACCTTCTCCCATAGCGATTGTAATCTGTTTGTAAGGCACCGTTGTAACATCACCAGCAGCATATACGCCACTCAGACTGGTGCGGTTGGTTGCATCAACGACAATCTCATTGCGAGGGTAACCTCTACTTGATCCCTTGAAAGCATCGCTGTTTGGCGACAAGCCAATCTGAACAAAGACACCATCTAAGGCTATATCGCGCTCCTCATCATTGGTGCGGTCCTTCACTCTGATACCGATAGCTGTGACCATCACCCAGAGAGAGCTGTTGTCTGGGTAGAAAGGAACACCTCAACATTAGGGCAGACTGGCTACTTTCGCTATAGAACCTCATCAGCACATAGCATCAGCGAACTCAAAGTACGGTCACGTGGCGGCAGATACCAGCCAAGTCAATGGCTGCTTCGATACCAGAGTTACCACCACCAATGACTGCTACGTCCTTACCTTTTGTAGAAAGGACCATCGCAATGAGGACAGAAATGCTCACCATGACCGATGTATTTCTCCTCATCTGGCAGACCAAGACAGCGCCAACTTGCACCTGTTGCGATTACGACGCAAGTGCGGTGAAGAGTCTCACCACCACGTACTGAAACAGTCTTAATAGCCTCTTTCAAGTTGGTTGATACCACCTTACGATTGATCGAATACATCTATTGAATATTCATTGATATGGGTGCGGAGGTCGGCAGCAAACTGTGTACCAGTCGTCTTTGCTTGACTGAAATAAGGTTCTCGATACCTGTTGTGTCGTTTACCTGTCCTCCAATGCGCTCCGCAACGATAGCTGCGCGAAGCCTTTGCGGGCAGAATAGATATGCAGAAGATGCTCAACAGGACCACCACCGAGTACGATAACATCATATTCGCGTACTGTTTGCACTGCGTTTCATCATCATGATCGGTACCAACTTTGTCCTCCAACTCCTGCAGAAGGATACCAAGATCACCACGACCAGTGTGCAATGGCTCCCCATTAACGTACACAGAAGGTACGCCTTGTATGTTTAAACGTTATATTTCGTCCTGACATAGACCGCCATCAACCATCTCATTGCTGATGTTTGGATTGATAAGTGCCATCACGTTGAGTGCCTGAACAACGTCAGGACAGTTTGTACAGGTGAGAGAAACGTAAGTCTGAAGACGGATTTCACCCTTTAATGATTTGATACGTGCTGCAATCGCCTCGTCAGGAAGGTTCTTACCCTGTCCGTCAGTATTGAGGACAGCAAGGAGCAACGAAAGTAAACTCTGTGTCCGTTTGGTATGCCACGGAAGCTGATACCAGTTTCTTCACCATTGCAGAAGGATACTAAATGAGAACTGTTCTCCTTCCTGATAAACTGTCTTAATCTTGTCAGAAGTAGAGGCAGAATCCTCGGAGGAAGGAAGAGAACTCTGCTGAGTTTTCGTCATTGCTGTTGCAGGGTTACGCTAAGTGTTATATCAGATGAGGAGCGAAGCAAAGACGCCCTTTCACCTGTTCGAGTATGTTTTGAATCTAACATGGGTTTGTATATTTCTCTCCTTATTAATAAAAAGTGGAGAGATAAAGGTCGAGACTTATCTCTCCACCATAACTTCTATGACACTTTTTATGTCTGTTATTACAGAAACTAAGTCTTAGAGCTTACCTACGAGGTCGATGCTTGGCTTCAACGTTTCCATCACCCTGCTTCCCATAGCTGGGCATACCTCACCCTCGTGAGAAGCAACTTGAACAACGCAGCCTCAACCTTACGAACAGGCTCATCAGCATTACGACCGATGCTGTGTCTTGGATTTCAGCAATCTTAGCAAGACCCTCTGGGTTTTACGAGGAATGTACCACGGTAAGCCAGACCCTCGTCCTCTTTGTATACACCGAAGCCACGGCTCAATACGCCAGTTGGGTCAGCAAGCATAGTGTACTTAATCTTCTTGATTCTATCAGAAGCATCGTGCCATGCCTTGTGTACGAAGTGAGTATCAGTACTTACTGAGAATACCTCTACACCAAGACCTTTGAGCTGCTCGTGCTTGTCAGCCAATCCTCCAACTCCTGTCGGACATACGAAAGTGAAGTCAGCTGGATAGAAGAAGAAGGCGCCCATTTGCCCTCGATATCGCTCACTTGAAACGGTCTTAAAACTGTCCGTCCTGGAAAGCCTGAACAGTAAACTCTGGTGCGTGTGCATTAATAGTGGTTCCTATCTTACTTAAAACTATTTATGTGATTAAATCTTTTTGTTTTGCAATGCAAGATAGTATTTGTAATTATTACAGCCAATAGATAAAATCTATATGCTGATTAATAAAAATCTATCAAACTTATCACTAGTTCTGATTATCAATAAGTTATGTTTGATTATTTCTAAATTAAAAGATTATCTTCAACTAATATATCAAACAAGTACTTATACACTCCAATATTGAATCGGAAACACTCGTGTTGTCTTTGAAAAGCAAAAAGCTGAATAAGTTAAGAACAACTCTTATTTCATAACAAGTTGTGAGTCAATAAAATCATATATAATAAGGTTGTCAACCTTTAACGCATGCTTGGTGCTCAGCCTCACGCATTATGTTCAGCCTCCGCACCATATGTGCAGGGGCGTTAGCTTACTAGTGCGTGGTGGCTTGTTGGGTGTTAGGTGATGGTTGTTGGGTGGTGAGGAATACTGATATGAAACTTATAAGGTGGTGAAGATTAATACTTATTTATAGTGATTGGGCGTGTATGCACTCACTATAAAGGATGAAAAAGACTATATAAAGCATAAAAATACGATGATAACACGGCTGTTTGGCTTTTTTTATCTATTTTTGTCATAGTCTATACATGGTATTAGAAGAATGACACTACAACAATTAGAATATGTAATGGCAGTTTATCGGCTCAAGCATTTTGCAAAGGCAGCCGATGATTGCAATGATCACACAGCCAACACTTAGTTCGATGATTCAAAAGTTGGAAGATGAATTAGGTGTGAAAAATCTTTAATCGTAAGCGTCCAGCCTATACAGCCAACACAAGCGGGTATGAAGGTGATTGAGGAGGCTTGGAAGGTGCTTAATCGTGCAAAGAAACTCAAGCAAGTTGTTGACGAGGAACGGCAAGTGCTTACGGGTACCTTTGAGGTGGGTGTGCTGCCAACGATCGCACCTTATCTTATTCCACGCTTCTTCCGCAGTTGATGAATGAACATCCTGGAGATGGACGTGAGGATTACAGAGATGAAGACTGAGGAGATGCGCAGAGCACTTTCGTAGAGGAGATATAGATGCTGGTATCTTGGCACGTGTTGATGGGCTGGAAGAGATGTCGTGTACACCGCTTTATCGTGAACAGTTCTTTGCTTACGTCGCAGAAAGCGACCCATTGTTTGAAGGAGTTTATTCGTCCTGCTGACTTGTCTGGAGAGTACTTGTGGTTGTTGGACGAAGGACATTGTTTCCGTGACCAGTTGGTGAAGTTTTGCCAGCTGAAGTCGGCTGCTTTAAAGCAGAAGAGCTATAACTTAGGAAGCATAGAAACCTTTTATGCGCATCGTAGAGCATGGTAAGGGAGTAACTTTCATACCCCAGCTTGCCTCTCACAGCTCACAAAGGAACAGCATCGTTTGGTACGTCCTTTCGCTCATCCAGTGCCTTCCTCGTGAGATAATACTAATGACATCGCCTAATTTCATTCGTCATACGTTGCTTCGTATGCTTGCAGAAAGAGATTAGAGATCCTTGCCAAATGATTTTCAAAGCTAAATCTTAACAGCTTCACTTTTGGAAGTAATAAGAATAAAATATTAAGCCCCAGCTACCTTCACAGTGGCTGGGGCTCATTGTAATTCTTAAAACAATCTTGCGAATTAAATGATAGAACCTGTAAACTAAAATTTAATTACATCAATATAGAGACTTGTGTTTTAATAGATAACTATGGCAGGGGTTGAAACATCAGTAGCAACGTTCTGCTTTTACGTTGTATTCGATCACATGCCCAGTTATAGTTGCCCTCGACAACGTCGCATGTGTACTCAGTAATACAGTTAGGGTCAGCTGCCCAATACTGCTTTAACAGTCTTGCCACCCATCACCTTCTGTGGTGTCTTGTCATCAGGGTTAAGAATAGAGTTTTCAGACCAACAGATGTGTTCATCATCTCCATATCGCCACGACTATTACCTGCTGCGAAGAGTGGGCGAGGTCTTGATAAAGGTTCTTATAACCTCAGCTTTACCCTCGTCTTGTGGTGAAGGGAATACAATCTGGTCAGTAACGACACCGCTCATCGTAACAAGTGACTTCACACCAATTACGATCCTCTTGGGAATCCGAGCTCTTCAACGCAGAAACGCTGGTAGAGTAGCTCTGGAGAAGCAGAGATAACCCATGTTTCGAAGCCATAGTTGCGAAGGTTAGCAAAGCAATGCTTTCATCTGTGGATAGAATTTGTTTTGATACTTCTCATGGAAGCAATCGTCGCCAATGCGCTGTACCTCTTCAGGAGTAAGACCACTGAGGGAACTTAATACAGATCACGCTCACGACTGATCGCATCCTCTTTAATCATCTTGTCAACCAACTTGAACTTCTCAACAGACTTAGCGTCTTTCTTGCCTGCATAGTTGCGACGAGCATATTCGTAGAGTGCTTCCTCTGCAAGATAGTAAGGAACCTGCCCGAAGAGGTTCCATCACAATCGAAAAATAGCCACTTTACGGATGTTCATAGAGATGGTTGACTGGAGGAAAGCCTCAAGTTTTGCGTTGGTAGCATCAGTGAATCCTACAATCTTCTGATACTTGTAGGTCTGTGCTGAAAGCTGTATTGCACCAATGAAAAGGAATACAGCCACGAGCTGAGAGGTTTTTCTATAGCATTCCTAATAGTTCCATGAAGAACCTGTGTAGTCATTAGATATTCCATAAGGATTGATTTATGGTTGTTATTGTATGTTAGGGTCTTATCTGTTGGTCAGTGTTCTGCCTGTCGCATTAGCCCAACCTGCTTTGGCAGCTTCAATGGTGTCGCAGTCAGCATTAGGTTCAAAGCAACGTTCAACCTGCCATTGATTCTTTATATCGTCGGTGTTCTTCCAGAAACCAGCAGCCAAACCTGCAAAGGTAAAGCAGCACCTAAGGCGGTGGTCTCGGTGATACGTGGGTGAACAACCTTAATACCAGGATGTCTGCCTGAGACTGCATCAAAGGTTATTGCGTGATGCACCACCATCGACTTTAGCTCTGTAAGCGAAGTCATTCATATCCTTTGCCATTGCTTGTGCTATGTCATAAGTTTGGAGGCAATACCATCAAGGGGCTGCATCGAGCGATATGTGCACGTGTAATGCTCACGTGTTATGCCAATAATTGTACCACGAGCATACTGGTCCCAGTAGGAGCTGCAAGACCTATTAGGGGAGCTGGAACGAGTAGACACCACCACTGTCTGGCACGGTTGAGCTAAGTCTTCTATCTCTGATGATGAGGTGATAAAGCCTAATCCATCGCAACCATGTACAACAAGAGCCGCCTACGTAGATAGACCCTCCAAAGCTGTAAACAACTTGGTTGCCAATCTTCCACGCAATGGTGGTAAGTAGGTTGTTCTTGGACATAACTGATTTGTTGCCTGTGTTCAACATTACGACAACCAGTACCATACGTGTTCTTGATAGAGCCTGGTTCTGATGCACATCTGACCAAAGAGGGCTGCGCTGAGTCACCAGCAATACCGAGATAGGCACTTCATGGGCGAAGATAGTAGTCTTGGTGTGTCCGTATACCTCTGAACTTGACTTCACTGCTGGCATCATTGACATTGGAATGTCCAGTAACTCCATCAGTTCCTTATCCCATTTTAGGTCGTGAATATTGAAGAGCATGGTGCGAGAAGCATTCGTAACATCTGTTACGTGTACCTCTCCTCGTGTCCAATCGCCATACTAACCATGAGTCTACATTGCGAGAACGAAGCTTGCCCATCTCAGCACGTTTGCGTGCGCCAGGAACGTTATCAAGAATCCACTTAATCTTTGTTCCGCTGAAATAAGCGTCAATAATGAGACCTGTTTTTTCTCATGAATCTTGTCCGTCAAGCCCTGTGCTTTCAGCTCATCCACAGAACTCTGAAGTGCGGCGATCTTGCCATACAATGGCGTTATGAGATAGGTTCTTCGGTGTCAACATCCCACGCAATCGTAGTTTCGCGCTGGTTAGTAATACCAATACCACGATGTCAAGACCGTTAATATCAATGGCAGAGATAGCCTCAGCGATAACGAAGCCTGCGAGACCATATTTCGTTGGGGTTATGCTCTACCCATCCCAGTTATGGAAAGTACTGTGTAAACTCTTTTCTGTGCTACTAGACTTTATGTGTCCGTTGTGGTCCAAAGACGATGGCTCTTGAACTTGTTGTTCCTTGATCAAAGGGCTAAGATGAATTTCTTCTCCATGCTGGTTGTATTTTTGTTAGGTTGTTATTTTGTTTTTATTTTATCGTTGTTATCAGTAGAGATCCTGCCTATTCTATACCGTTTAACTTTCTTGTTTCCTCAACATCCAAGGCTTCACGCAAGGATAGAGATGGGTTCTTTACACCATATCCTGTTGACATTTCAATCTGCCATTTACGGGTTTCGCAGTCGGTAGTGACGTAGTCTGGGTTTATTTCTTTTATCTCGTTTGAAGACAAAAACCAATCTGTTGTGAGCGTTCATAGTTCTCTTTCTTAAATCCATAAGTACCTGCAATACCGCAACATTGGAGTCGAGGCATTGTAAGTTTTAGTCCCGGATCATCTTCAGTGGCTCTGTATCTGACATGCACCCATCTTTTTCCATGTGGCAGGCTGAATGGTAGGCTGCATGCATCTTGAAATCCTTGCGGAAAGCTAAAGCTTTACGTTTCCACTTTCTATCGAGACGATAGAGGAAGCGGGTAGCAAGTGTGATATTCTCTTTGACATCATCGACCTTTATATCAAGCAGGTGCTCATATTCGTCACGCATGGTAGAGGTGCAAGTAGAACTTGTTGTGAGGACAACTCGGTTTTGCTTTTGCAGCCCTGACGGACGGAGCTAATGTTCACTTCTCCCTGTCTGCGCACCTGATTACTGAGTCAGTGGCAATCAATGCGACACCGCAACATTTCTCTTTCTCCAACAGATGGACACCATAACCTACTGCGTTCTTAATCTTTACAAGGTCTTTACCCAACTGTGGGAAGGTTATAATTGACTGTAACAGCCGTGGAAGTAGCTTACATGTTTCTTATATTTGTCTTGCTCTTTGGCTGCGTTACGCTTGAACCATGTTTCAAACTTCTGACTGCTAGTAGGCTGGGAAACCACGATGTTTTAGTCAACACCCATCACGCTGTGAGTACAGCCTTGACTGGCTTTCAAGCCTAAGGTGGTGTTCACTATCGGTGCAACTAAGTTCGCCATTGTCCCCACAAAGTCGGTATTTGCTAACATTCTATCACGGGAGGATAGGCCCGTGCGTGCTGTATTTGATACGTGAAGCCTGAATAATGTCAGCAATGCCGAACATCTGAAGGGCAGGCTACTTCTGGCAACGTTTACAGTTTAGAACACATCTTCAACGCATCGTCAAAAGAACTTCTTATCCTTGAGGACGGTAGCGTTCAAATCTCGGTCCTGAATCTATGGCCCTGGGTATTCCAGCTTTCATGGAGACACTGGGCAGTAGGCGGTACAGATGGAACACTTTAAGCATTGTTCCAAGTTACTACCGCTGATATTCTAGTCTGTATTCCTTCTGACATGACCTTATTTCCTTTCTGTTATTGTTTTCGGCTACCTGAAGGGCGGTCAAGAGTGAAACACCAGTACCATCAGCGAGTTTAATGTTATGTGTGTCCACTCAAGAGGGAACCAATGGCAAAGAGGTTGCTGATAGTTTTCCGTCTTTTATAGCGTGGAAGTCTTTGTCTGTCTGCACACCATATTCCATGTAAGGCTCGTGCTTCGAGACACATCATCCTTGGTCCATTCCTTCGTACTTCGGCAGCATCAACATCAAGGTTGAAGACTGGTTCAAAATACTCGTTGGTAATTGCTTTTGCAGTCCGTGACTCATCGAATAGACCAGCGAGGATGAAGTTGTCTGCATAAAGCATCTCATCAGAGGAGGTTTCGGTTGTGATAGATACAAAGGCGGTTTGCCTTCAAAGATACCACTATTGGCTGTATCGCTACCAATATTCCACCTAAACGAGGTGAAGAGTTGTTTCAGAGATGAGTCGTTCTAACACCCCGATACCGAAGGAGGAAGAGTTGCAAGAAACTCAATAGGTTTCTTGACCATTGCTTTTAATTCGTTGAGGCTCTCGTTGTCCTTCAAACCTAAGACAGCAGGTAATAAGAGCATTTCTGCCTCTCCACTGATAGCATTGATGCGGTCGGCAACTTTACGCAAAGCAACCTTGTCTGACAGTACTTTTAGCAATGTTAGTGGCACGCATCTCATGTGGGACTTTTCCTCCATGGCTCAATTCTTCGGTTGTAAAGACTTCACCCTGACATTATGCATGCCATTCTTTTTAAGATTACGCAGCGATGAACGCTGTGGGTAAAATCTAAAGCCTCGAATATTCAAGAGTTCAACGCTTTTCCACGGGAGAGTGTCTTTTCTGCTGGCTCACAGCATAGCCTTCCGTAGTCAACCATGCAGGTTTTGTTGTACCTAATGGAGTGAAACGATAATGATTCTGTGTGCTATCGCCAATCGTTTTCACACCGGCTTCATTCAATAAAGCCTTTGCTCTATCAGCAAGGAGTCCGATATTCTCAGCTCAATCTTCTTGTAAGGATGCTGATCGTTCAGCGTTGCAATCGCTTCCAACGGACGTTCAACCACCTTTCGCTTGTAATCTGGCCAAGTAAGTCAGAACGAACCCGAATTGAAATGCAGACTGTTTTGACCTGCTGACACAATACAAACGCGTTTACCTGCGCGCGCAGTGTGATACCAGCCGTGAGGTCCGCTGGTCCACACTCTATTATAATAGTATCAGTATCTCATTGTCTGTGTTTTTGATTGTGATAGATTGTTTTAGAACCTTTGGGCTTTGCAGAGTTATTTATACGTCATATGAGTTTAGACTGATAAGAATTTCTCTTTCTGTCCAATGTCTTTTTATCAGTTACTTAGCCCTAACAAGCCTTGATAGATCACTGCTGTGAGCTGTGCTTCGTCGAGCGTACTGCCCCAAGCAACGGGTTGCATACCTTTCCAGCGTTCATTGATGAAGTCGTGAAGGTCAGTTAATGTCTTCTCTGCTTCGTCTCCGGCGTCACACATTACGCCAGCACGACAAGCACAGAGTTCTCCTTGGCAGGTTCCCATGCCCACTCGGGTACGGCGTCGCAGGTTGAGGAGATCGTGGACATGCAACTTCTCCATTGCATATTTTACTGCACCGACACTCACTTCCTCACTGTTTCACAAACTAAGGCGCGGTCTTCTGTACTCTGATCAGTATTTCCTGCACCCGATAACCTTGTCTACCTTTCTGCTGCATTGTGTGCTGTTAGAATATGTTTGATGTTTGTTATCTACATCTTGCCCTTCGCTTCCAGGCAACAGATGATTGGCAGTTTGCAAACAGCTTCTATGCCTAATTTCTTGCAAGCCAAGTCAGTTGCTAGTTTCAGCCATGAGTCAGTAGAGTCGTCATCTTACCACGCAGTAATCGTGATAAGTCCCATGCTAATCCATCTCTTGACTCATGATCTAAACAGATGATACCACGGCGATGCGCTGACGGGTCGTTATCGGCGGCAACAAGTGGTCGAAGACTTTCAGCGTAAGCACGTGGGATACGAGTTGTCGCAAGGCTTGGAGCGAGTTTTTCCTCCTTTATCACACACATCAACCTCTTCTTGTGTAATCTTCAAATTGTCTATTGTGTCGTATGGCACATTCGGTTACTCGTTGTTCGATGACACATACTGCATCGTCTAGGGACGAGAATGTCGGCATCATGGGCTTTACGACAACGATTGATAACCATGTTGTTAACACGATGACCGAAGATAAGAGCGTACCTTTTGCAGGAACATATTCACTTACACCTGCCATCTTGATCAATATTATGCCCCCAGATACCTGCTGCATTGATGACGATGCGACAGCGAACGTTCTCTCTCACCTGTATGATTGTGCGGAGGCGAACGCCTTTCCACGACCGATTACTTAAATGAGTCCTATCACTGCTGATAGTTTAGGGATCTCAGCACCAGCGAGCGACGTGCATCAAAAGTGTCAGCCGTCGTTGGGTGGAATGGATCAATAGAAGCATCTGGCACGCACACGGCGCCTAGTCAAGTCAGGATTGACTGATGGCTCTGTGCGACGCGTGTCTTCACAGTGAAAATATGCTAGCGCTCATACTGCTTCCTGGCAGGACTCTACGAGATGTTTTTCTGGTAGCATGTCGTCTTCTGGCAGCGTAATAAACAGACCATCAGTTGCTTCTGCGCAGTGACGGGCAATCCGACGGGTATCATATTCTCCTCGATACACTCAGAGGCTGACTCTGGGTCGGTGCAGCATAAGCGTGCTCCACTGTAGATAAGCCATGATTGCGACTATACTCGCACCATTGCGCGAGTCGTACTTCTCTACAGTAGCACACGCAGCCCACGCATAGCACGAGTCGCGTGCAGTGCCTGCGCCTGTACAATGCCCTCCTCCGATGATATCACATGCCAGCGCAAATCCTTGTTTTAATACTTGCTCATTGGCATGGTAGTTCTATTCGATCGAAAAGTTGTTCGCGCATGGTTTCGTAACGAAAGTTTAAACTCAAGTGTGTGCGCTATCGTTCAAAACGTTTTTATATTTTCATTCTGCAACAAAGGGTATATAAAATAGATGATGTTCGAGTTTCTTTAACAACTTTTATATCTTTTATTTCGTTTAGAAAGATAATTGCTTTTTATTTTATTATTTCTTTGTTGTTGTGATGATGGTGTTTTAGAGAGAGAATAGGGTTGGATAGTAAGCATATCTTCTATGAGGCATCCTTTATTTTTCTTATGGTTTACAATTATGATAGTCATTGAAATCAGGTTTTTCTTCCTCTTCTAATAATGTGTTTGTGCTCACATGTGGTGTTATTGGTAAACACGATGCGTGGTGCCGAGCACCAATGGTGTTGATGCTTAATTACTCTGCAAGATATTGTGGGAAAGGAATCAACTATCTGATAGAAATATAGTTATATGCGTTCGAGAGAGGACGAAAATAACGGTGTTTATAGTTTCGTGGCAAAGGTTGAGTATATTATTATTTGTTGTGTGTTATGTTATCTGCAATTATGAGAGAACCATTTTTATAATAGGTAATATAACTTTATGCTTATATGAGAAAAGATTCACAGCGACCAGGAACAATATTCAAATTTTAATCTTAAAAAGATTTCTTTTGGTATGAATAGTCCTAAAAATACTTGATCCCGTAGCCTTTATAGCTTTTCTTTTGTGCCATCGGCCTTGCTTTCTTGTCTTTTATGAGATCCTTCATACGACCAAGAAGCAGCGTTGAAAGATGAAAACCTATCTTCTTTGGTAGTGCACGTGTTGCTGACGACCCTGTAAATTCAATAACTCTGATAGCTCCAACAACGACTGCAGTCTACTTCAATATCTTACCACAGAAGATGCAGTTTCCAGTTTGATGACTTGCTCTCAAATGACAATACTCCACTTGATGTTAATATGTATGATTATCCAAGTGAAGAAGGGGCAGACCCTGACTTGCTGAGAAACCATGGAGAACTGGTTTGAGAACTTCATTGAACCTTATTTCCGCAATAAGGTACGTGAGTCATGTATCCTCTTGTTCCACCATTCGACTTGATGAGTAATCGTGAGGTGCTTGCTAAGTTTTGACGACCGTATCAAGCAATCTATGCGCCAATACGTTGCTTCGCTTTATCAAAAGGCAAACTTCCCTATTGATATTCAGCAGTGATTACTGATCGTGTGATGCCTAACAAAGGAACAGTTGGAGGAAATGAACAAAGACTGCAGCAAGCATTCAGGTTGGGCAAACACAGGAGGAAACGTGCCGAAATGGAGCTTGCGCGCAGGCCGAACGTGATGAGGCGGTGGCTGACAAGGAAAACTTATATGACTGAGCTGAACCCCTCTGCGTGCAGCAGTTTATTCAGCTGCGTGCATGATGTTATCGAGAAGAAGAATGGTGCTCATATAGACGTTCTCTTCGAGGAGGAGGGTGAAACACCAATGTGGAATATCCGTCGATAAGTAGAGAGGCGGATAGAAATAAATATTAATCTCATTCGTGTGTTTGAAGATAGTTAGTAGGCTAAATCGGTAACGATAATATTGCTTGTAGAGCTTTGTCATTTACTTACTTTTTATAGGTAATAGCGAGTGTGGGCAATTATTTTCATGAAAATGAAATATTTTTGTTCATGAAAGAAAAATATTTCTTCTCACGTAAATAATTGTCATGAAAATAATTCTCCCAAAAAGGAGGCAAAGTGCGCATCTGAGGGTCACGTTTTGTCGGAGTGTTAGTGCTGAATGTTTGGTAGTTGATGCGAAGTGCGCATCTGAGGGAACATGTTTTGTTTGAGTGTTAAAGTGTTGAATGTTTAGTGCTGGATGCAAAGCAAGTGCATCTGCATGTTTTGGTTTGAGTGTTGGAGTGTTGAATGTTTGGTGTTGATGCAGTGCGCATCCGAAGGAACATGTTTTGTTTGAGTGTTGGGTGTTTGAATGTTTGGTGTTGATGCAGGAGTGCGCATCCGAGGGTAGCCTGTTTTGTATTAAATAAAAGAGGTGGGTATGCCATGCTGGTATCCACCTCTTTGTTTTATACTGTTTAGACTATAGCCTCGATAGAGCAGTTTAATAGGTACTATATTCAAGCTTTATGCGAAATCTCATCTCTTTGTGGTATAAGACGGCCTTTTCAACTTAGCCTCCAAGTTCTTCCAGCATATCCAACAGTCATCGCGTCGAGGTCATACCGAGGCTTCCAATCCCATTCAGCGCGTGCTGCAACTATCGATCAAGACTGTCTGGCCAACTGTCAGCAATACCCTGTTTGAGCGGGTCTGGCTGCCGTATTCCATCTCAAACTCTGGCTTGTAACGTCTGATAGCATTGAAGATTCTTCAGGGTCGAAGCTCAGCTGTGGAAGCAACATTTAGAGGCCATTGCGATGAACTTAAACGTGTTGGGTCAGCTTCCATCAATGAGATAGCTGCATGAGACCATCTGGAAGAGTACATCATGTCCACCAGTGTCTCTCTATGATCAGGCTACACATCGCACGAACAGCAGCGTAACATGTCAACTGTCTAGTCGGGGTAAACTCACCCACCCGGAGGTGTTGCAGCCAGGAAATCAGGCGTGGAAAGCGTACTGAACGAGTGTCACCACCATACTTCTTAAAAGTAGTAGTCCTTTGAGCAACTCTGTGGTAACGCTGACACACCATAGATCGTACCAGGACGTTGAACAGTGTCCCGTGTGTGTCTGTGTGAGGTGTACTCAAACCGAATGAACCGATAGAACTTGGAGTAAAAGACCGCACAGTTGTTCTCACATTAGCGCTTCCAAGATGTTCGACAAAACGTCAATACCGATTTTTCGCAAGCCAGTTGCGGCTTCTTTTCTGCAATACTAGAGAGGTAATGGCAGCAAGATTGTAGAGATGGTGTCCAATGTTTGATATTTCAACCACATCCGGCAATCATCTCTGGGTTAGTAACGTCGGCTTCTGTCTGCTGATGGGCCGCTTTCTTCAGTTCACCTTTAGAAGCTCATGCTCCCTTGAAGTCGTAACCAGCATCAATGCTGTCGTTTCCATGAACGTTTTCTCAGTTCAGCAAGCTCTTGTGCCTATCTGACCCAGTGGTGAGCCTATGACCAATACATTTTTCATATAAATATTGTTAGCTTAAATATATCTGGTTGCAGAAAGTAGCATATGTTGATAAACGCACTATTAGGTATTAAAATTATTATAAAAGTCATCACGTACTCCTTTACGTCCTTTTTCTCGTGATAAGTTACTTTGCTCACTAATAAATAAAAATCTAATGTTATGTATGGTAAGATGAAAAGGAAACTAATCTCAGTAATGCACCTGCTGAGATTAAAGACAGGTGGACTTTACAAAGAAGCAAAGAATCATTGAGGAGTCCTCAGTGCGCAGCAATCAGTAAAGGTAAAAGTATGTTTTGAACTTCTGTACTGTAACAGTATCTCGGCTCTAATCATCCACGTTTGATAGAAGGCGTTAAGAAGATGATGGACAAACGAGGATCGGTATGTCCTCTGTTCGTTTTATCTGTGGAACTGCGACAGCCACAAGGAACTTGAGGCCGCCATCCTCTGATTACTTCAAGACCGAAAGACACTCAGGGGCTCTATGCTGCTTTGCTTTGACGCTAACGGTGGAGTCTTTGAGCCATTGCTCACCGGATCAGGATAGCTACTATCTCTGATGCGCTCAGCGCGCGCCTCTATTGATGGGTGGCAGCACGCCTTTGTAAGGCGAAAGCGCCATCGTTACGCAAATGCCGATATGGCAGACCTCTGAGCGTTGTTTAGCAGAGAGGTCTGCGGAACGGCGTGTTTCCGCATCATCGTTACTGACGGTGTGTTCTCAAATGGACGGTAACGTTGCCCAGATTGACAGATTTGCGACCCTCGCTGAGGAAGTGTTAATCGCTCTCGTGATGGTTGATGAGGTCTCACTCTGCTGGTGTGTTGTTGGTGCTACTGGTCGTTGTAGCCAGCGAACTCTGCAAAGACTTATGACCGTGTGGATATCTCACACAGGTACACTTGGTAAAGCATTTGCGTGCGCTCGGTGGCTTCACAACTGGTCGCAAGTGGAAACCATTGACATAAGCTTGGTCAGCGCAGCTCGTCCGCGACCTGTTCTCTCTAAACTCACTTGCACCTTGTATTATCGGTGCCAGCCCCAGTAGCTACAGATGCGAAGGAGAGTAATGAAACTCGCGACAAGCTTTGTTGAGAACGTGTTAACCACTTCCACGATAAGATGATGGCTGCTGGTTTTGATATTAAACCAAACCCAAAAGTGCTATCTGTGCGGTAGTGCTTTACGATGCTAGTTGTCTCAGTGTATGCAGCTAAGCTCCTTGAAGAGGGTATCTATGTAGCTGGTTTCTGCTATCCAGTAGTCTCCAAAGGGAGAGGCTCGTATTCGTGTTCAGCTCAGCATGGTCACAATCGTGAAGCAACTTGACAAGTGTATCAACGCTTTCATCAAAGATTGCAGCAAAGGAACTGGTGTATTGAAATAGTCTACTTTGTAGACTACAGACATTAGCAGTCAGCGCCATTGGTTGCTCAGCGTCAACACCGTGTGGTGCTGTTGGTAAGCACCCTATGTGCGGAGTACGAATGAGATTGTTAAAGATGAGAAAAGGCGAGTGCCGGATAGGTACTCGCTCTGTTATTACTCGGATGACTGCTTATCGGATAACGCTGGTATATCGTCACTCCCGTGTGGTCGATGCGCACGGCCGTAGATTCCCTTTGGAACGGAGAGCAGGCATTGTCGGTGCCACCCATAGCACTTTGCTCTGCTGGGCCAACATACCATTCATATCATATACCCCTGCCATCGCTTCAAGCCCTGCTGTTGTACGATATATGTGCTCGTCAACGAATTGCAGTATAGGTTTGATGCTCCACTTCTTCCACACCATTTGTTCCTTCCTCAGGATATTTGTCCTGCGGTCCATGGATGAGAGGAAAGGTAAAGGTGATTTCGTAGACGCTGGTAGTAAATCAACATTCTTACCATCTATCAACAAGGACCAATTAATGCCGCAAACGATAGCGGCGGTTAAGTTGATGAGTTTCTCTGAAGTCTTAGGGTCAACTCAATCGCTGGTAATCATCGTCATATTATCAACCGTACGAGATTTACTCTGTTGCGGATTCTCTGTCACTGGATGACAGATGATCTGTCACAGCATCGGCAAGATAGAGTGTCTAGCCCCACCGTATGTTATGCGCTTTGCAGGATGTGCAATACATACGACTCTTGATATGCTGGACTTTCTTGATACATCAAGAGTCCTCCATTTGCACGCTTCTTCGTCGCCATCTTGCGCATACACAATCGCATTTGAGGAAGATACCAGTCTGACTCTTTTCCTTAATCGTAGGTGTATAGGGTTCTTTGAGAAGCTTGCTTTCACGCACCTGACAGCTTTCGTTAGCGGCATTGCAACAGTGGTACGTAGTCGATAGGTACCCGCTGGAATGTCAAAAGGAAGGTTGAACGGCAGTCCAACACGCTTGGCTATCAGGTGAGACATCAAAGTCAATTGGTCACTCATGTGTGGTAATGGTATACCACCTTATTCTCACCATTGATAAGTTCTACTTTTACGCTTCCGTTGAAGAAATTTGCATCTAATTTTCGGATGTTCACCGGAGAGTACACTCGGTTCACCTAACATCTCTTTTGTTGTTCTAATCCTAGGCACGGCTGTGAGTTGGAAAGTCGGCTTTTCCTGATGGCAACTCTAAAGTAAGTTATCTCGCGTTCTCCACCCTCATCACGATACGTAGGGCTCTCTTCCATACGCGCCCAAAGCAACCCAACGTGCCATCTTCCAGCATCTGTGCAGCACAATAGGATAGAGTGAATAGGTGCCAGTTTGTTGCGTAGTAGAAGTCGAGCGCGGTGAGGTTATCTTGTCGCTCTATCACACTCCTGAAACCCATTTACCTTCGTTAAATATAAATCAGTTCCTTGGTGAATACCTTCCTTCATTCTGTCCATAAAGTGTTATCTTTACCAGTTTGCCCTCTGGTCATGAGATTCCAAACCGAAATATCGCCCACAAGTTCTACTTTGTCACGGTTGATAAACCTGAATACATCACCCAGTATGATGCGGATAAAGGTTGTTGGAGTATCTCCTACAAACGCCATAGGGCCTCCTTCCGTAATCAAAACGATATTAGGTGACTGATAGTGCATGTCAGCATCAATCTAATGAGTGCCAGGTTTGTTAGGATGTATCCGCAAATGACATGAAGTCGGCGGTTAAAGCTTTGCGGTGACACCATTAAACTCACGACCAGTGGACGTTACATCCAAAGGTAGCAAGCGAGTAATAGCCATTTGCCTGACCGTGCGCATCCAAAGTTCATGCGGAACCTATCCTCCTCATCAAAAGCCATCGCAAACCTGTCGCATGACCACCTCCATTCTTTGAGATCCACCAGATATGTATGAGTGGAAAACCAGTTGCGTAGCTCAGTGCTTTACGATCTCGATAAAAGTTGTCAAAATACATGCGCCTCGTATGATCTCGGTTGCCACTGAGGCATCATAGTCGAAGTACTGCGCAAATGCACGCCTGTGCCATATAACTCTGTAGTGTGCCTTGCTCTATCCATGTGTATTGCTTTTCTGGTTGCACTACTCGCATCATTCATCAACAAAGCCACCGCATCTTCCTTGCTTTGTAGTAACGTTCGCGGCGGTTATAATCTAGCAGACATGTTGTCCGAGCCGTAATGTGATGTAAATCGGCGAGCGAACAGTAAGCATTTTACAAACTTCACCGTATAGCTTTTGTCGCTTTCCTTTGTGTTGCTGGCCATTATGGTAATACATCACTTTGTGCAACCGCAGTAGCCACACGCCCGCATGTAATGGAGTCTGCTTTGCTGTATGGATAGTCCTCGTCACACTTGCTTTTTATGCAGAGCTGCAAGCCAGCATCAGCTGCTTTATGTTTCTTAGTACACGTGCGTAATGCAAAGCTGCCCTGGCCCTGCCCAACTCCTCCTGTATATCCTGTCGATAGGATTCACAGAGATAACGTGCTGTCGGGATTGAGGTATAGCCCTTATCAATCGAAGCCTCTTTGCTGTCGTAACACCTTGCGTTCTTGTCATCGCCTCGCAACGACAACGAAAACCCTCACCTCACATCTTTCACTGTTGAAAAACGTGGTAAGGTTGTTGTGTTGCCGATGCTGTAACGCACTGTTTTCTACGCCTTTGGGCAACTGCGCGCTTATATTTGTGATGCAGTCTTTGCAATGCGTACAATGCAGTGTTGAAATCAACATTAACCAGTCATAGTTTAGCTGTTACAGAAAGTGGGAGGAAAGAACGAGAAAAACCTCTTTTATTATATTATTCTGTGCCAGAAAAGACAGTTCTTTCATTGTCGTAAAGTGAAATATTGAAATATGTCATACTCGCCTTTATGCTAAATGATCTTCCATAGACTGCAAAAAGGTACACTATGTCTATATATAAATTGGTGTTCGGATCGTGCTAATATATTGATAAAAGGGCTGATATTGTAATGCTGTAATCCAAGGGTAGAGATTTTATACACTTGCATGGTATGTCTATCCTAAATTGATACTTTATATGTCAATCTGTAATCTCTAGTAACTCATTTCCACAATAATACTGATATTTTCGTAAATTGTTTCTCATGTGAGATCAAAATTAATACATAGCTCTGCCTCTTAAAAGACGCCTAATAGGCTTTTCAAAAGAGGGTACCTTTAGACCCTTTACCACGCCCTCCTTTGAAGTCCAATTAGCTGCCTTTTGAATCTTTTGGCACGCTTTATAACTAATTGATTTTCTTTTGTTACAAGTAACTATTCAGCGAGTGATTAACCCGTCAGTATTCTTTCCTCTAAAATCTTCGAATAAAGACTATAAAGATGCTCATTTTTCTTGCGTATTTCAGATTTTCTTTGTACCTTTATACCTATGAAAGAGCAAGTTACGGACATATCAAAAGTATTACAAGACATGACGAAAGAGATGCGACTGTTGCGTGAAACTGTCAGCCAACAGTATGCCGAGATTATGAAATTGAACCGTAACATAAATGCTCTGAACCTCCAAATCCGCACGAAAGATACGGAACTCACAAACTTACGGGAACAGCTTGGCAAGTATGAAAACCCTGACAAGAACTCTAATAACAGCAACACTCCACCAAGCAAGGAGCGTATGAAGGATGAGGTTGTCAGAAGAACAAGAAGCCTGCGTAAGCCAAGTGGCAAGAAGCCAGGAGGACAAAAGGGACATGATGGGCATAAGTTGTCTTGCTCTTCCGTACCTGACGAGATAATCGATGAGGTTCCTAACTATTGCAGTCGTTGCGGGGAATCTTTATCAGACGCCGAGCGTGTGCTTGATTATGTGACGCAGGTTATTTCCATTCAGAGTTGAAGCCCGTAATCAAGGAAATCCGACACTATGTGATGGTATGCAAGAACTGTGGTAAACGTATTCGGACGGCACCGAGACGGCGGTCAAACGACGTGGTATACGATTCAAGCGTAAAGACTTTTAGTGGTTTATCTGAGTGTCGTGCAATTTCTCCCATACGGTCGTATAGCAAGTTTTTTTGCGTGAGGTATTCGGTCTCACTCAAGCGAAGGCTCGCTGGTGAACTGGGTGAATGAAGCAAAGAAATGCGCAACCAGTGATTGATAAGATTAAAGAATATATCAAGTCATCAGCAGTAGTTGGTTTCGATGAGAGTGGTTTGTACTGTAACAAAAGACTCGACTGGGCCTGGATAGCACAGACAGTTTATTACACTGCTTTTTCCGTGCTGACGGAAGAGGCTCGAAGGTATTGGCAGAACAAGTTTGGCGATAGCTTGGAACGAATGACTGCCGTTACCGACCGCCATAGCGCATACTTTGCACTTCATTTCCTCAATCACCAGGTATGTCTTGCTCACTTACTTCGCGAACTGCAATATCTTTCAGAGTTGAACACTGAACAAGAGTGGTCTGGGGAAGTTGCCAATCTGTTCCGTGAAGCTATTCACCAGCGGAACACTAATCCGAAGGACGTTATAGACAAAGGTGTCATGGACCCGGCGTTTGAACAATCTGCTCAAACAGAATATAGAGGTTTGGTAAAAAGTTCATTACGTTCAAAAAGGCCTAGTCAAATGCAGGGACTACATTTTCAATTTCCTTGGAATCGATGATACCCTCTGACAATAATGGAAGCGAACGGGGAATACGCAAGCTAAAAAAATCAAACTAAAGAACTCATGTACATTTCGTTTCTAACTTCGAGACAGACGCTTTTCTTGAACTTCATTCGATTGTAGAAACAGCGAAGAAGCACGATAAAACGCCATATAATGCGATTCAAGCCTTATTTAAGGTTTTGATAAATTGATATGCACTGTATATATCGAGTATCGCTGAATAAAGTTGCGGTTACAAATCGGATACACGTGCTTTTATCCTTATCTAGATGTTTTGTTTG
>BNJV01000777.1_pt1 | contig 71191 bp, 110 predicted proteins | sample 8540591 | NCBI WGS metagenome assembly BNJV01 (sample SAMD00202457, study PRJDB9452) | human saliva metagenome | host: Homo sapiens
CGGCGTATTGCCGATTATTAAGATGCTGAAATATGTTGGCGTGAATAGCGAACCGCGGTTTACAGGCTTGTCCCGTGAGTGAAGAGAGGAAACATCAATATGGGCATGACCACACGAAAGAACGAGGCTCGTCACGCAGGCCAGGCGAAAGTTGCGACTGGTCGAGCGTAAACAGACGCCGTTTCATGAACGACCGTTTTCCTCATTGCCTCCAACCAAGAAAATAGAAGTCGTTCGATGCACAGAATTGTTTCGATTCTAATCATTTCACGCCAGTCCGCGATATCCGTTCGCCACGCAGTTGTCGCGCATTCTGTGCCAAAGAACGCGACTGTCAATCATTACGGAAACGGCCGGGCAGACGAGCGTTCCGGTGCGGCATGATCGCCCCCGATGATTGCCGATCACCCGGCTACGGAGTCAATTTCTCTTACCGGCGTTGGCGGCGGCCATGGCTACGCGTCTGGCGCCAGAATCACGCCAGGCCGACCAGTAACCGCCCCTCATCGGCATGACGGGTATTGAATCACGGTCAGCAGCCGACGGGTGCTGCCTCGACTGCTATTATCGCCAGCGATCACAGCACTGCCCGATCATTGTAACAGCGTCACGAGCGGGCGGCAAACGTGCGCGGCCCTCATGATGTTGCGATGAAGACCGTTTGGCGTCGCGCGACACGGACCTTGAATTGAATGTTTTCGATTCAGTTGTTTATGCCTCAAACAGTAAATCATTTGATTTCAGCTGGCCGAGTTCGTGGTGTCTTCACTCGCTCTCATCGCCACCAGGGGAGTTTCGAGGAACAGGCCGACCACCGGAAGCAGTATCAGCCGAAGCGGTCAGCAGAGCCTTACGACCGTTTGTTCGTTTATTCCCGATCCTGCCGTTGGCTTAGTTAGCGCGATACGACCAAACCTTTCTCGGTAACGCGCCGCATCTGGCACTGGCCCGGTGGTCCGTTCAGGCGAAACATACAGTATCACGGTCGGGAGGATCGCTCACGATCCGTAACTTCCGTCAGCAACGCAGACCCGGAAGATACCAGCCGCGTAGCAGCGCCGCACGGAAGTTTAGGTCGCACGTCGGCCCCAGAGTGCAATAACGACTTCGAAAAGCCAAAGCTGTTTGCCATTCATTTACAAGATGCAATCATTCCCTACCGTTCACCGTTGTCGTCGATCGAACGACTGGTCGATGCCATGAATATTGCCCACACAGCTTTCAACGCAGCCAGACATGGCAGCGGCAAGAACTTGACGTGGCCCGTGAACGCTAACCAGAAAGTTGCCCATGTTGGCGGAATGTGGTTAACGCCCACTTCCGACGATTTTTTCTCAATGTTATTATCATCGGCTCAGAAATCGGCTATCAAGTAGATCATATCAAATCAGACCACGCTGGCGTAGGTTGGTGGTTGGTTCCACCCTGACGATTGTAGTCCTTATCGGCATAGCTTCGTTTCCTCACAAGCAACAGCAGCGTCGGCGGTCTTGTTCGCCGCAGCAGATCGTGCGACTGGCAGAGTGAGACATACCGCGCCTATCTGTGGCTGATTCCCGACGGGCCGTCGGTGACAGTGTCGCGGGCAGTCCCGCCCAGGCCGGGCGTCACAGCCAACCGGGACGTTAGCAGGTACCACCCGATGGAGTTCGTCCGAGATCAACGCCAGCGAGTGCTGACGCACCCTGGTGCCGGTGGCAATGGGATGGCCCAGATCCCGCCATCCGCCCAGAAAAGCCATCCAGTTCACGGCAGGTCAGTCTCTCTTGTAACTCGCGGCCTCGTTACCTCATTCATTTCAAAGACTGGCCTGAAGCCAGACCTGCAGAGCATCGTGACTTTGCCGAGTTTCGCCCCGCGAGACCGACGTGCTCACTCGGCGAGCGGGAGTGAGTTATTATGAGTCAGCCCGCACGAAGCCAGACGGGCGAACGTCATTACGGGCCCAAGCCGGTTATGGAACAGCCCGTAAATCACGGTGTGGTTCTGCAGATACACGTCTTGGCGCAGCCGCCCGTGGCGCCATTGCCAGAAAGGCAGTTACCGCGACAGGTCGCGGGATTACCATGTAGAACAGCCGTTCACTGGCTGTTGTCCGGCTCACGCCAGTCAACATACTTCGGTGAGCACTTTCCGACGGGTTGCCATCTCTGGTTTCAGGTTCATCGGTTTGGCGGCTACCGGCGTCAGCCCCTCCCTCACCACGGGCGCCTGGCGCCGGTCACGGGTCACACAACTCCACAAGCCGTTCGCGGCCAGCGTCACTTCCGATCTCCATAAGGGTCGATACCGCCGGTAGTTGCGCCGAATGACGGTTACCGACTGCGATAACAGAGTTCAGAAATGGTCGCCAGCGTTTATAAGAAGGTCCAGAAGCAGGGCAGCGATGAGCGCCTCATCGCCTTTAGTAAAATGAGTTCACGACAGACCCTGAGCAACGGTTACTGATTTTGTATTGCAGTTTCGAAAATTGGTGTAGAATGCCTATCAACACACAGTTCACCACGTCTAAATTATTCGAGGCTCATCAGACGCTAACCAGAAACAAACGGAGCCAGAATTTATCCAATGGTTCAACATAGATCGGCGCACGATGACACTCAAGCTCACGGTCACCGGAGCCTCGCGACAGTTCATCCACGACGCCCGGCGTTAGTCGGCCCAACACAAGCCCGGCCGCCTTTGCAGCAGCCAGAACAGCAGACAGGCGCCGAGATGCCCGGTGAGCGTCAATCATCTGTCACCCGTTTTCACCGTGGCGAGGGCGTTTGAAGCCGACCAGGATTTCGTCCCCCCGAGTCAGTGATGTCGCAGCGGTCAATCGTCCGGATTATAACAGTCCTTTCATTACGGTTGTTGCGTGACATCCGCCAGATTACAGAGCGCAGTGTCCTCAGCCAGGACCACCACAGAGCCAGTTCGCGTTCCTGCGGTCCCCCGCGCATAGAGCTGACTGGTTCATTTGGTCAGGGTCGCGAGAAATACTTGCTCATTGCCGTCGTCTGTTCGCTAATCAATGAAGACCTCAGGGCAATGGCCTCGCCCGTAGCGCCGCGCATGCAGAAGTAGACATCATTCATAACGGCTGGTTAACATTCAGTTGCCGATACGGCATCGACATGACTACAGGATTAGCCCCTCCCATCCATTAGCCCATGGCCTTACAGCCTGTAGTGGCGGCAGTCACAGCCTGGCCCATTCAGCAAGTTGAAAGACCATAGTTTTCAGCGAGACAGACTGGCCGCCAAAAACACACTGGCTGTATTTGCGGTGCGAACGACCATGGTCGAAGATCCTCAATTACGAAAATGCCAGGTCGCCTCGGCGCCGCCTGTTCCTGCCCACACGAGGCTATTAATCCGCGTCAAGCATCCTCAGCCCGCAGCCACCCCATTCTTCGCCTGGCCCACCGTTACGGTGCCCTCGGCATTGCCTCGCCGCCGGGACCGATACCATCTGAGGCTTGCGTTCCTGCAGCAGCGGATTGCATGGCTTACGTGTTCGCAGTCTTCTTCTTCCCGCGTCCATCAACCGAGCAGCGGCGCCACCCCCTTCATGCCCAGCACTTTGGGATCAGCCCCGCCGGCTCACGGTTACGACAGACCATCATCGCCAAAGACGCCACACGACAGCTCGCGGGGGCATCAATCGTTCAGAATATTTCCGTTTGTTCCAACCCGGGGAAAGTTCGCAAGATCAGCCCATCCTCACGATCAACACGGTTGGTCACCCGCGGGCGGTGTTCCGCGATCGCTCACCCGGTAACCGACTTCAGCCGTTTTTGGTCACGGCGCCGCCCGGACGGGCCAACAGGTCGTCTGCCGGGTCCGCGTCACGCCGGTCGCCCTCACCATCTGGTCCTCCAGAGATTACGAAACCAGAGGCGCCCCATTGCGAGCAGTCTGCCCCATTGCCGCGACAGTGCATGCGGTCGCGCCATTCTCGCAGGCCAAAGACCTCTGAAACCATCACGACGGACCCACCATCCGGTTCAGTCGTCATCTCGTTTATCACGGTCGCTCAACCCTCAACGAAAAGCAAGGCGTCAGATCCCTCTGTTCGACGTATCTGTCGCTGGCCGGCCTGTGCCTGGCGGCTTGTTAGTTCATTCTCGTGCTGACTACGGCAGCCGTCATCTCCGCAGCAGCTCGTCCATCAGATGCCTCCAGGCCCACAGTTCTTTCCGCTTCGCTTCATCACGCCCAGGGCGCGATTATAAATATCGATGATACCGAAACCATGAACTTCCTGGTCAGGCCTGACCACCATCAGGGTAACACCTGTCTTTCTGGGTCCGGTTGTCACAGGGGAAATCTCCGTTGTCTCATCATTTGTCTGAATCTGCCTTGGCTCACTTCACAGCCTCTCAGCTGAAGGTTAGCCCCACCTTATATTGACGGGGGCTCCTGAGCGGGAGGCGCAGACTTGCGCGGGTTAACCTCAACCACCTGTCAGGAAGACAAAGATCGTACGTCTGTCTGTAGCACGGAGAGATTATCTGTACTGTTTGTCTCGGGAGGTGAAGGCATGACACGTTATCTCCACATGACTGATAAACCCACGATTGATTTGCACAGTCCTCCCTGATCATTTGCCCAGGCTGGTGATTCCAGCCAGAGCCAGTCTCACATTGGTCCACGATTACGAGGCGCAGGATAGCTCAGTCGACTCTGGAACGATTTAGAGGTCAATTGAGCGTGAATTTCAGGACCTCAAGACAAGGAGAAAGAGGTCTCTACGGAGGACTGTTCATCCAGAAAAATTGCCGATTGCATTGCACTCACTCACGAGCGAATTCCATAAAGCCCACATTGGCATAACATATTGAGCAAGATTTTTCCGCTCAATAAGGAGGCTTATCGTGGATTCGATTCAACACCGAAGACAGTAAAGGCGTTAATAAACGAAAGCCAGACACAGAGCACACGCCGCGCACAGCGGCCGTCCGCCATTAAAAGGTTTGCCGTGCCAGTACAAGAGCCCATAGTTATCAAAGCCGCTGGAAGAAGGCGGTCGAAAACGTCAGTTCCCGCCGACGAAGAAGGCGTTACCGTTGGCGCTGGGTGCTGCATGACACTGAAAGCAACAAACATTGCATATTCATCTTCTTCTCGGTGTTAGCTCGCTGTTTGTAAGGCATGTGACGGCAAGTTCTGCTTTCTTCACCGCCAGCATTCGCGCGCATTACAACATCGGCGGTCAAAGCGTTCAAACCGCCCGCCGTTTTCACAACCACTGAAATCCCCATGGCGATGATGAAGTGATATTCGCCCGCGGCGTTGCTCAACTCAACTCCCGAACACCGTCCAGCCTGCAGACAGCCGCAGTACCATTGCTCGATCCTTCGCGCGCCTTCCCTGTCCTCTTCTGCCGTGCGGTCTCGCCCGCAGCCGACAGTTACTGCCGCCACCACGAAGAACGCGACGACCAGTTCACTGAGGCCGCTGGTCGAACCGCCGTAGCCGAAGCACCGATTCAGCAGCTGGCAACGTGAAGAGTCTTTCCTGCCGTTAACACGGTTATAATTGGTGCACATCAGCCTCGGTAGCTGTTTAAATTGACCACAGTTTGTCGTTCAGTTCACGATTTCGCTGTGAATAATTCCCGCTATCGATAATGTTATTGTTATCGCAGCAGCAGTAGCGCATTGACGTTTACCGCTGCTTCTTCCAAAAGACTGCAAAGACGGCGTTTCAGGGCTCGTTCATAATAGAACACGACAGTTTCTCTTATTATTCATGGGAAGAATTATGAAATCAGGTTTTTCCGGCAATATTCCAGACGACGGTCGCCTGTTACCTGATCACCGCCGTGCCATTCCAGCGATCAGCGGCGCCTGATCGCCAGAACCCGGTTCTCGTCTCCCATGTCCATTCCCCTGACCGAGTACCCAGCTACTGGCGAAGGTTCTTCCACATCTGCCATAGTCTCACGGGCTGCAGCGGGCAGTGAGCCAGTGACTACCGGTCCCAGGAGGCAGGAGCTGCCGCCCGTGGCGGATTTATCTCGAGGCACCGAGCTGGTTCACGGAGTGGCGGCCTTCGGTTCAAGAGTCCGGAGTTCACGCGGGTTATTAACTGCGGCATTGTTAGGGATGTCCTGGCCAGAGGCCAGGCTGACCGAGTTGCAGCTCAGGGCTGGTGCCGATATGCCACGTTCCCCAGTGACAATCGACCGGAGGAGGCCAGGAGCGGGGCTCACGTCTGCCAGAACGGCCTTGCCTCACGGCTCGGTCTATCTGCTTGGCAACCACCAGTTATGGCAGCAGTGCCCTGAATGCGGGTCTCGATAGAGTCATCAGTCAACAGCTGAGTATTGCCTGCCGCGCAGACTTCATTTGCCTCGGCGGCAGACCTCCACAGCTGGTAGTCGCCAACACAGGCCCTGCCGATCGAGGCTGCAGATGGCTAAGAAGTTTTGGGGATTTCAAGATCGAGCTGAGCCTGTAATCAACGCCCAGGGATATGGTTTCAAACCATGTTGGCCCGAGGCCCAGGTCTTCCCCGACATGGTCAAATTATTACAGGACAGTCTGTCCGACTTCGTCTTGGTGCGGGCAGACTGCCCGCCAAATCCCTTAAACTTTGGCAGCATTCTTCACCACTGTCTCCCCACGTCGCATATTCACATCTGGTCAGTGTCGTGGGATCTGCGTACCCTTCAGCTCGACGGGTTCTGACCCAACCCGTATTCTATACTTTAATCGAGTTCAACAGCAGTGATTATCTTCAACGGTGACACGGTCGTGGTTTAACCGCAGTCAGAGGTTGCTTCCTCAACCGTTATAGCGGGTGTCCGTCGAGGCTTTTCCGAGGTTCCCCGTCAATATCGCGCCGGTTAGCCCTCCTTCCAATCCAGCCTGATCACCACAGGTCACGAATCTCAACCGAATCGCCAGGCCTCACCACTAAACGCGGTCAAGGCGGTAGACACCGAGTCCAACCAACAGCGGCAAAGATTCATTGAAGACTCAATAAAAAACAGCACCGCGCCCACGATCGCCGACCAGAGGCCCAGCGGCGGGGCCGAGGCCTCGAGTCTTCTGACGGTCCATGGTCGGGAAACCAGGAAGATCGTGAGCGCCCGCCCGCGTCAGCCTCGCGCCATCCATGCCCATACGTCATAAGCGGCACCGGTCTCTGCTCGGTCATTCACGCGGTTGTCCTCGTTATTTCACAATGTTCGGTCGTCGGGTCCGCGGTGCCTTCAGGCGGCTCATTCACGGTCGATCCTCCGCTGGCGGGCGACGCAGACGGTCACAGCAGTTCATGGGTCGGCGTTGGCTGAAATTGTTGTGTCTTCTCTCGTTTACAATAGCTCATTTCATCTGGCTCCAGATGACGCTTGGTCAAGGTCTCAACGGTGCTTATCGGCTCAAGTGATTGCTCAGCTGCATCAGCCCCTCTTGTAGCCAGATCCCCTTCCACAGGCCTCGCCCTGCAACCGCTTATTGGGGGATGATATTCAGTGAAATAAGTTCTTCATCAGAGCGCGTCAGGCTCATGGTCAAGATTTCGCACCTCTGCGCAGACACTTAGTAACCCGACAGCGTCATTATCGACTCAGCGCTTGCTGAGCCTCTTGAATGCGGCAGTCAGCAGTCTTGGGCCCATTTAGCCCCGACAGTTCGCGTTTGCGGGATCATCTTCCGTTGTCTTGCACCACTTCAGACTTCTGCGCGGAACAGCTGGTCTGCTGCTATTCATGGCAGAACACGGTTGTATTCGCTTCAGTGGAAACCCTGCCTTCTGCCACAGCCTCCCAGAGCAGCCAGCCACTTTCGTCGACCTCATTTCTCGAGCGTCACCGAAGATATGTCGCCTATTTAGTAGAGTTCATCGGTCTGACTGAAGATCCCGAACCCAGCCTGGTCGTCATCGGCCGTCCGGCATGGCCCCGATCAGAGTGGTTCATCCTGAATGAGGCCGCAGACAAGGCCTTAGAAATCACGTTCACCTCAGCCTGACGCCCCCAGGCAAGGAAGAAGGCCCATCCCGCCCGCCCCAGAGCCCTCCAGCCCTTGCCGGCCCCGCGACCGGATTGCCCAGAAGCTGATGCCCTGCACGGCTCAGCCAACCTGACCAGCCCATGGGTCTCCCGCGTCATAACGTCACAGCTTGCAGTGGCCACGAGACGTAACTGTCGATCATCGAATCCGCCGCGGATTCACCGACCGCTGTCGGCGCCCCAGTACCTGGGAGGCCTGTGTCTCCGCCTGATCGACAGCAACGATCATCCAGCCCCGATGATACCGCCCGTGCGCAGACCTGCAGCACCGTCAACGTGCCAGAGACGATCCAGGCACACCAGCGGTCCATGAAGGGCCCAGACCTGAACTGAGTGATCCAGGGCCCCTCGAGTTTGCCACGCCGCCTCCTGTCCTGTTGCCCTGGCTATTAAGGGTGAAGATCATCAATGATCAACACATCCCGCTTACGTTCACTCAGGTGATCAACCTGCGGCAGGCTTCGTCGGTGAGGCCTGCAGCCGTTCTTTGCCGAACGATTTCAGGCTGGCGATCGGAACGGTCTCGGGAGATGACCAATCATCTGACGGAGAACGCCAGCATGACCATCAGCCGCCGACGGCTGACAGTCCGCGTCGATTTCAATAAACTCAGACTTCGTTTGTACCACCATGCCGGACCCCAGGCGGCCCATCCTCAGTCAGACCCGACTTCAACAGGCTCAACCGCCTGACCATCCCGGGAGCGACAGATCCCTGTCTGCTCGATGAAGATCCAGAGATGACGGTGCAGCATCCGCCATTACCGGGAACATTTCAGACAGAGTCCGCACAGCCCGTGGCGGCAGTTCAACGTTTCACGCGTGGCTGGCGAGGAGCTGTCGATTTAGTGGTTTACGGCCAGCTAATCTCAGTTCTTCCAACAACAGACCCGTCATGGTGATCGTTCAACAAATTGACACGACACCGGCACTGGCTTGATGCCTGAACCGCGCCCGCCGGAGTCGGCTCAGCTCAGGATTTCATGCTTGAGAGCGGAATGTTAGATGAATCACCTTTTTTCCGACAGTTATATCAGCAGTAACTTCAGTCAGGAGTAACCGATTACCTCTGCACGGCATTCTCCGGGGGCGTCCTCATTACGTAGATACCCCGGCAAAATCAGCCCTTGCTGCCGTGGTTTCAGGCGACCATCAGCACCGGATAAAATTCAGATCTATTTCACAGGTGAATTTTGTCCTGGTCACCGGCGATATACTTGAGGACCATATTTAGAGCCAGTCCGTTGTTCGCAAGCGGCGGAGTCTGGAAATATCCGCTTCAGCGGCAACAGGGCACCGATGACCGCCGAGCGAGTGGCCTGGTACCTTCCTCGATAATGTTCATCTCACCATGAGTCAGAGTGGCGGTTTGCAAGATCAAGCTCGATGGTGAGGGTCATACGCCCACTATAGTTCATGCATAATGAGTTGATGACTTATCCGTACATGCCCGCCGATACGACTGCCTGGCCTGACCGATTCAGTCAGAAGCTGCCGTACCGATCTCGCAGCCCAGCATGTTCAGCTGAACGGTGGATTGGCCTGCACCACAGCCGCGAGTACATGGGTGCATGCCGGTTGTCAGAATAGTTAGCGATCGGCCCGTGCCGGGTTGCTGGTCTCGGGGAGGTAAACACGTGTCCCTGTTCATGAGACCATCGCATCTGCTTGAAAGTCAAGACACCATGCCTGACCATGAGGGCGATATCGCAGAGATGACTGAATACGGCGGCAATCTCCGTCATCAGGTGCTCCTCAGCAGGTGGTTTTGAGGTCCACCGCCTCACGCCTGCAGCCGACCGCATGGCTGGCAGCAGCTCAGAGATGAAAGATGCGCCAGCATCACGCCCTCAGCCGAATATCGACCCTTGGTGATCTCTGGTCGTCGGGTCAGATGGTGGTACGATTTCAGCCGTCACATCGATTTGGCCATCAACTCACGGGCTGTCAGGAGCGTCCCGAGTTGCGCCCGGCCCACGAGCCGATCTCCAAAGTCAGAACGGGCCGAGCCCGGCCAGCAGTTACAGACGACGAACACTGTGCCGAAAGCTGTCCTCACACGACCGGGACCTTCGCGGTGGTCAGCGTATCACGCCCATTTACGGCCTCACGAGCGGCAGATCACGCCTGGAATATCCGCCCTCACGTTACGATATCGCGTCTTCTGGCGACTCGAGCGAATGGGGAAGGCTTGCCTGTGTCGGCATGCTAAGAACCGACCACCTTCCGGAGGAATGAGACGGAACCATTGGTGGCATGGCTTCAGATACAGCCACCCATAATCGGATTTTTTACCAGATACCTGCCAGACATTCGGCGACAGGACCGTTGCGTCGAGTTAGCGTGAAAGCGATTTCCGAGGCGTTTCCGATTAAGTCCGCAACTTGCGACGCGGCGTTACCGTCGATCTGACCACCAGAGCGATCCAGCGTTTGGTCTGCTCAAGAAAGCGCCCGTGAGCCGGGACGACGACCAGCTCGACTGGTCACAGCTAAGAATCAACGACGCTGAGACCGTCGTGACAGGCCCGCGGGCTGGGATACTATCGCCGGTGCCGAGTCGCCGTCACCGCGACGGGGGAACCGGTGCCCGCGACTATTTCCACTGCTGGAGAGAGCCACCGACCAAACGTGATGAAGGGTCGCGAGAGGTCTGTTCAACTTTCGATCCAAAAGAGCTCACCCAGAATCCATTGAGCGGCTCCATTCCACAGTGGTCAGTGATCATCGCGCAGAACATGAACGCGGCGAGGCTATAAATAATGCTGTCTCAGTTGACAACTTCCGCATCACGCCCAGCCCGGCGGGGAGACCAGTTGAAGGGGCACCATATTGATTGGCGTTTTCGCTCGGCTGGGCGTTTCGGCTCGTCAACGTTTTTCAGGGGGACCCACTGAACTGGTGTTCAGGATTACCAGCACCGTTTGACGCTTGAAGGGAGTCTGTTCAACAGCATCGATTAGTCCGCGCGAGCGAGTAAGATGCCATATGACCTCCCATGCACCTCATGCTGCGCCACGGAATACAGCCCCAGCTACGACCGTCCTCCCACCACGCGGAGTCATCTCGTAGCTGGTCGCCCCGCGGCCTGTTTTCACTCAAAGACGAGTCGTCGTTGCCTCATTCAGCCAACCGACCAGGCTTGCCCACAGCGCATGCTGCCGCCGACGCGGTGAGCCAGCGGCTGGCGCAGCCCCACACGTTCTCAGCGCCTGAAGACGCCCACGGCCGGAGACTTCACCGCGGGCGGTAGAACCACCGATGAACCGGTTCCTTCCACTGTTTTGATCCCACCAGAGATCAGGTCATCAACCGCACTGCGAAAGATTGCGGAAACAGGCCGACCTGGAAAGACAGCTGGTTGGCGATGGCATCAGGTAGCTCGTGCGTCTGATACAGGTCATACCAACAAAACGTATTCGTTGCATAGCGATTAACGTACCCTACCGTCATGTTGAATGATTATATGCTCATTAGAATAGGACTCATCATAAAGGACTGCCAGAAGATGGCCAGGACTCAAAGCCCAGATCACAGCAGCAGCAGCAATGGGGAAGATGGCGATCATGGAGCCACTGCCCTACACCAGAGGCTCACGGCAAGAGGCTGATCGGTTCGTCGAGACTTGCCGTCTGCAGAGGTCAGCCAGCTGACCTTCTAAGTCTGCCAAATCTCGACCAGACCGATCCAAGGCGGCCTGGAGGTCTACCTTCTTTTGCCCGTGAAGGCGGCGGATAAAGAGGCCCTCTGTCTCCCCTTCTGGTGCCAAGAGGCGAAGGTGGTCCATGGATTGGTCATAAATCTTTTTCCCATTGCTTATACTGCTCTTGATCTAAGAGCTTTTTGTCGGAATTCCATAGCCGTCTTCATACCATGGCGGGTCAAGAATTCACCTTGTTTGAACAGTAGGTCCTGTTCTAAACGAGCATACTTAGTGTATTCCTTGTGATAGGAATTACGTTGGCTCTCCTTCTGCTCCCAACGAATACGATTTTTGTTGGAAATTGCGCAGCATAGCATAGACCTTTTTTTGAGGGCTACCGGTGTGGTCTCCCCATCATAGCCAATATGCTTCCAAAGGTCGGCCACAACCGCTTCCATATCCTTAATCTTTTCCCCCATAATTCTTGAGTTGATGAACCTGGTCCTCATAGGTACGGAGTTGATCAAAGTACTTGGTGTACTCATCACGGAGGAGGAAGAGACCGGTTTCATCAGTGGATTCTACCGCCCCTTGAGGGAGCCAAGTCCCTCCATGCATGTAAGGCGTCTTCCAAGGCCTTTTGCAAGACCTCTAGGGCGATCTTAGGAGCTGCCTTAGCCGCTTCTTCCTTTTCCGCATCCTTGGCTGCTTGTGCCGCTTCAATTAAGGCATCATACTGGTCAATTTGGCTGAGATAAGGAAGCCAACTTGTGGCTCCGTCTTTTTCTTGAGTAGGGCCAAAAACCAAAATACCCAAGGCGATAGCTGCCAGGATGGCTCCGACAATGGTTAGTGGAAGGAGGACAATCATGAGACCTAGGGCCACCATGATAGCCGATAAAACTAGACCACCCAGGCCCAAACCGGCATAGAGTTCATGGGAGGAGTCATACTTAACATCTTGCAAGGCCTGTATAACTTCCTTCCGCTCTCCCTTGAGTTCTTTAATCGGTCTATGTTGAATAGACTCCCCTTCCAAGCCTTGATCAAACCCCCAGGTTAGAAGCAGTGCTAGAAGAAGCAGCGGCTAGTGAATCTAAACCTGCAATTCCCAGTGGGTCCCCCTGGAAAAACCACTTGCTGAACCCGGGCCTCTTCATACTGTTGACGGGCCAGGGCCACTTAGCGGGCCAGGACTTCGCCTTGTTGCCAATCAATATGGGTTGCCCACTCTTGGTCTCCCCGCCAGGTAGAGCAGTGAGTGCGGAAGTTATCCAACTGAGACTTAACATTAGCTATATAAGCCTCACCTTGTTCATATTCCTGCACCCATTGGTCCCACTGACCCACCTTAGAATAGAGTCGCTCAATGTCGGATTCATAGACGCCCAAGGGGCTCTTTGGATCAAAGTTATCTGGAACTAGGGCCTCCTCACGGCCCTTCCACATCCGCATTTGGTCGCGGGCATTATCGATTTCCTCTTCCAACTTAGTAAAATAGTCACCGTCTACCGGTTCCCCATCCCTGAGGGAATCCATGTGACGGCGAGCCTCTTCAGCCCGGCGATAAGTATCCCAAGCCCCGCAGGGCCATATCGATACCCCTATGGTAATCACGACGGTCCGCCAACCGTTCATTGAGTTCTGCTTCTTGTTGGTCGAGCTGGTCTAATTCATGTCCCAGCTCCACATAGGCGCTCTCTTGACGGGACAGTTCAGCCAAACGCTTGCGATTATCCTCTAATTGGTCCAAGATGACGTTAATCTTGCGCTTGCCATTAGCCGATCCCACTAGGAGTTCCTGACTGGACTTATCCAAATCTTTAACTGCCTCAGAAATCGCTTCCCCGCCTTCAGCACCAAAGAAACGGGTCCGCACATCCACTTCCTTGAGAATATCTAGCCCCTGCAGGTCATCTAAGGTAATAGCAAAAATCCGATTATAGGTCTTCTTATCTAAGCCATGCCACCACAATTTTGATGGTTCCGTCTTAATAGACTCTCCCTCGAGAGGGTGAAAGTCCAGTTTCTTCTTATGCCGGCCTAGGTAAAAGCCTTCCCCATTTCGCTCCAGGGTCATAGAGGCCGCAATATCTTCATACTTGCGATGCTTACCCCCTAAGAGCATGAGGCGGATAGCCTCAAGAGCGTAGTCTTGCCACTCTCATTAGGGCCATAAATAAACTGTGTCCCCTTGGCTCCTGCCTGGAAGGTCCAGTCAGTGTAGGGACCGAATTGCTCGATATGTAAGCTTTTTAATGTTCATCGTCGTCCCCCAATAACTTACTAGCCCCTTCAGACTCAGCCCGTTCCCAGGCTTTTAGCCAAGAGGTCATCTGTCAACCATTGCCCATAGAGGCCCAGGCGCTTAAACTCAGGACGCTCTTCCACGATAGCCCGTAAAGATTGGCTGTCATGGGCCGTCCGGTCATAGGCGGCTAAATAATCAGCCACCATGTCCCCCAAGCCCCGACGCGAAGCCAAGTCCACCATAGGTCGGGTCCGGTCTTCAATAACAAAAGGCATGATAAAGTGCTGGCGCATCTTTTCATCCTCCTGAGCTTCTTGCAGCCATACTTGACGGGCTTCAGCTCGACCACAGAGGGCATGAAGGTCGGTAGGACCTTCCAAAACCACCTGCAAGAGAACTGGTACCGACACCTGTTGGCGGAGGATTTCTCGCTTATGACGAATCATCTCTACGATATCGCCCTCCTTGGTCAAACCTTGGAGGTTAATCTTGACACTTTCAAAGCGGAGTGCATTAGTCTCATAAAAAGACAGGGCTGCACTGACCATTAGCGGCTACCTCTACGATATAGCAACCCTTTGGGCCGGTCTCCTTCTTGTGAAGTCCCTGGCTATTGCCAGCATACACCACATAGGGCGCCTCATGAAGGATCTCACGCTTATGAATATGACCTAGAGCCCAATAATCCATTCCCCGTTCAATAAGGCCTTCTAGGCTGCAAGGTCCAGTTACAGCCCCTTCTTGGCTAGATCCCACAGTCCCGTGCAAAAGGGCCAAGGAGAACTGGTCGCTATCAGCAGGCGTATAGTACTGGGATAAATTATCCAACTCATTGCCATGACCTATAGATAGGCCGTAGATACCACCGATTTCCTGGCCCTCTACCATGAGGGGAAAACGGTCTGCAAAAAAACCGCCCTCTGGCTCATAATTAAAGAGATGAACATTATCAGGAAGGGGTACCTGGGCCCGCCAGCTTTCAGCGGGATCATGGTTACCCCTGTACCATAAAGACATGAATGCCAGCTGTTTCCAGACGCTCCATAGCGCGGACAAAGCGGATTTGAGCTTCTAAATTATGGTCCTCAGAATTATAAATATCACCGGTGATAAGGACAAAATTCACCCCCTGTAGGAGGGCTAGATCTACAATTTTATCCAGTGCTTGATAGGTCGCCCTGAGCCACAGCCTTAGGAACAATTTTGCCAGGGCAATCTACATAATAAAAGGGCGCCCCCAGATGGAGGTCACCGCATTGCAAGAATTTAAATGGTTGCATATTTCCTCCTCACGAATACAAGTTTACCCTTTATTATAACCTATCCAAGGAAAAAGAGTGAGGTTCTAATACAATAATTTCCCCTTCTCAAAAAAAGCATGCTAAAAATCCTAAGCTATAAAAAAACCAGCTCCTTAGAGCTGGTTCAAAGGCCATAAAAAAATACGGTCTACATTATCCGTATCATATTCAATTTGTTCCGACCAATCCACCATAGCCTTAGCTAGGTCCCCATAGTGGCAACCCAAGAGGGCTACAAAGAGGGTATTAAGCTGGCCATAGGCCACTAAGTCAGCCCAAGCGAGCTCCTCTAAGTAAGGCAACTGCCGATACATGATGTATTGGTAGAAACGATTAAGGTGCCGCCGGAGAAGGGCTGCTCTACTTGGACTCTATCTAAATGTCCAAGTAGTATATCCAAGGTCTGCCCCATCGTCTCTAAGGTCTTCGTCCAGGCTTGATCAATGGGGTCTGTCGCTCCCAGGATGGTCAAGGCAGTTTGGGCCCTATTTAAGTCAAGGTCTAGCTGAAAATTAAGGCCCGCCCCATAGGGATCCGAATAGGTCTCTAGGCCCACCAAACCTAAATCTAAGAGGATATCCCCTAAGCCCCAAATCCTGACGCGGACTTGTATCCAGGCCATCAGCAGCTAGTAGGTCTATACTTTCTTGATCAAGGACCTCCCGTAGATGAAGTTGGTCATCCTCCCAAGGAACCCATTCCGAATCATAGCCTAAGCGTCGATCAGCTAAAAGGCCTTCTACGGAAGCCTCACAGGCTAAGCCTACCCCACAGAGTTCCAAATCACCTAAGTAGGCATAAAAGCGAGGATGAGCATGACAGATCTGACAGAGGTAGTCTTCACCCTTAGCCAAGACCAGACGGCAAAGACCATCTTCTCGGAGGAAATGGCAGTAGCCAGAAGTTTCAAAGGAAAAATGAGCCCCTCTGGACCATCCTCGATCCATTGTTGAAGTTCGTCCCCTAAGGCCCCTCTTCCTTCTTATAGACCGCTAGTGTCTCTGGATCGATATCAATCTCCCAACGTTGACAGCAGGTCTTCTTACAAGAGTCTGCCTTACAGGCGAAGGTATCATAGAGGCTAGGGATAGAGAGAAATCATTTACGCTACCATCCAATCTACTAAGCTGAGAAGACCCCACAAGAGAAAGCTCTCCCAAGCCGCCCACTAGGGCGCCATTAATACGAATCCAGGCCAGGTCATCCTCCACCTTGGATTCGATGAAATCAACAAATTTTTTGTCCTGTTAAGCCCTCTAAAACATGGCGTATGATAACACCCAAGAGGCCATAGGCCTGGTCCAAAATTTGACCAGCTAGGCCGTGCAAGTTAGCTTCTAAGCTAATCCGGAAGTCCTCTTGGTCCCGGTGTCTCAGCCCAAAGCTTGATAAGGCTCTCGCTCAAGAGGCGGGCCAAGGATGAAGCCCTTCTTGATTCCCCTTACCTAGAAGGGCATCTAGGTAGGGTAAGACATGAATTTCTAAGAGGCTTGCCCAATCTAGCCCCTCTACCCAGGACCGCCAAGCTCCATTCAAGGATTGAGCCACCTCTGAATCAGGGGCCATGCCCTTAACTGACCAACCCATTGGCGAAGCCAGGCAATACGTTCAGGATTATTAGGTTCCTTCCAGGCATCCAAGGTCCGATGAGCCTCTACTAGAATAGAAGCAGCCATATCTTCATAATTGATAACATCCGACGCTTCCGAGAAGGAAATGAGGAAGTCCGACAAGAAGTTCTTCTTTTTCTTTTGCGTCTCCTCTTCTAGGAAGGCTGCTAACCAATACAGAAGAGCGGGTTCTCGCAAGCGGGCCTGTACAGCTTCGATAATTTCACCACCATAGACTCATAGCGGTTATGTTCGCACAAGTCTAGGAGAATATGTTGCAAGACAGGCAGAGAGATTGGTCCCGCAAAAAAACTCTTGACCTTATCAGAACCTAAATGGGCCCAAGACTCTTGGCTACGCGATTCCCAAAAAGGCTCTTAAGCCTTGATCGATAATAATAGCCAAAGAACGCTGTCCGGATTTAGAACTAAGGTATCTACCCAAGAGGTCTACAAAGGAAATCTTGTCCATAATTGCCTGGCAGCGCTCCTTGGTGAGGAGCTTAGTTTCCACTAGATTAATCGTCCCCCGAATAAAGCGGTCCCGATTGCGGGGAATGAGGGCCGTATGGAAGGGGATCCCCAAGGGCTTTCTAAAGAGGGCTGATACGGCAAACCAATCCGCTACAGACCCGATAAGCGCTGATTGAGATACCCAATAGAGGGCATCGTACCAAGGTCCAGATAGGTAAAACTGGCCTATCCAAACCAAGGAGAAGAGGACAGCAGAACCGGCGAAGAGGTAGTTAGCCCGCCGATGCATAAGGCTATACTTGGCCATCTAAATCACCCCCTTAACTAAGAGGGTCAAGCCGTAGATAAGGCCGCCCTAGGAAGGCCCCCACCACGGACCCGTTGACCCGAACCATTTGTAAATCGTAGTAGAGACGAGACTTAACCATATGGGCCATGTCTTGACCAGAATAGGATTCCAATTCCCTGCCCCACCATATGGCCAATATAGGTATGAATCTTTTGAAGAGCTGGCACTAGGCGGAAGAGTAAGAAGCGCTCCACAGGGATCTGCCCTTCCTGGTCATCTAGGAGCTTTTTCCCCCACTTATGACCATAGACTAGAGCTTGATCCAAGAGACTTTCAAAGGCCTCTGGCCCCCTTAGCTAGGCCCTCTATCCAACGATCGATAGAGGTGCGGAGATACTTATTTTTGTGGTCTTCAATGAAATCTTGCCACTGTTGGTTGGACTCGAAATTATCTACCACCTTGGCCACTTGTTTAGTAAAATAAGAGCCTAGCGGTGAATTTAGAGATTCGTTGGCCTGTAGGTAATCCAAGGCCTTAGATTGGAAGAGGCTAACCAACTTGTCTGGTGATAGGGCCTCGGAAAAAGCCAAGAGAAAGCCTCGAGCGAAAGAGACCCCGCTATAACGGTTGAGAATGGCCTCTACGATACGGATTAAATACGGCCGTATCGCATTAGAGATAATCACCTTTTGACAGACTCGGTTAAAGTGAAGCCATAGGATACCCAAGGTTTTAGGTTCCAAGAGGGCCCGTCCGAATTGGGCTAAAAGAGGGTAATCCGCCAAGATCCCACAGCCTCTTTGGCCAAGATATGGGCCTCACGACTGATAGGAGACCAATCTAAACCTGGTAGAAGATCTTTACCCAAGTTTAAGCAAGTTTGGCGAACTTGATCCTTGCCACTAGGAGATAAGAAAAACCTAGAAGTCGGACCAAGACATGTTCCTTCTTAATAATTTGATACATGTGGGAGACCCGTAGGAGTTCCTCCGTTAGCATGGTTTGAGCCATATCCACTAAGCGTTGGCGGTTACGAGGTATGAGCTCAGTCTTGAAGGAAATCCCCAAAGGCTTCTTAAAGAGCGCCGTCACTGCATACCAGTCAGCAAGGCCACCCTATGGTAGCGGCCCCACCAATATGGAAGAGGAGGCCCCCAGAGATCCTGCCGCCAAGGGTAGGCTATGAGGGTCACCAAGGCAGCTAGGCCCAATATAATATTGGCTATTGGTCGACGCATATACTATCTCCATCCAAGGATACATTCCAAAGGGGCACCTGCCCAAATAAAAGCACCATAATAAGTAGATGGTTGCCAAACGGGTCCGTTGAGGTGCATGGGAACCAAAAGGCCATTCACGGTCACCCGGCGGAGGAATTCAATAAGCCCCCACTCCATAGCCTCCTCCAGTCGGTTGTCCACTGGGAACATGGCATAATCAACCTGTAAGCCCTGGAGCTTACCCAGCTCAGTCCAGGCCAAGGCCTTGGCCTCCTTGAGATTATCAGGACTATCCCCCAACCAGTGCCACCAGTTGAGGTCGCCCTGCGTGGAAGATGGTCTTTCCGGATACCCGGACCAGGAAAGACCCACCACAGTCCGTAGACCCAAACATCTCAATGGATACCTCAGGGTCATCCACTCCCACAAGGCCCGGCAAAACCACCTTATCTCCTGGGACCATAGTAGTCACCTTAAAACCACTACCCATATGTACATCCTCGTGAACTATATAGCGGGTCTTAGGAGAACCAAATTCCTTAATGGCTTCATTATAGTGATCAAAGTGGACATGGGAGACAAAGAACCAGAGTTCTCGCCCCTGATCAAAAGGCACCCTTAACTAATCCTTTAGGATCTTTGTAGTAATCAAATATATAACAACGACAGCCATCGTCTAGCATAAAGCCAGAATGGTGCAGAAAATACAGTTTCATAATTCTTCCCCATAGATAATAAGAAAAGCTATCATTATTCTATTATAGAAAAAAGACGAGCCCTAAGGCTCGTCTTTTATAGAATCTTTTGGAAGAAGCTTATGAAATTAAGCATCCAATGCTTCTACTGCTGCGATAGCAGCAATATCAACGATATCTTGTGCGGAACAACCGCGAGACAAGTCGTGAACAGGAGCAGCCAAACCTTGAATCAATGGGCCCAAGGCAGTAGCGCCACCGAAACGTTGTACCAATTTATAACCGATGTTAGCAGCGCCCAAGTCAGGGAAGATAACCACGTTTGCTTTACCAGCAACCTTGGAATCTGGTGCTTTTTTTAGCAGCTACAACTGGTTCGATAGCAGCGTCCAATTGCATTTCGCCATCGAATTCGAAGTCAACACCGCGTTCTTTAGTGATGTTAACGGCTTCAATAACTTTATCAACTTCTGGAGAAGAAGCAGACCCTTTTGTAGAGAAGGACAAGAAGGCAACGCGAGGATCAGTGTAGCCCAAGACCTTGCGAGCTTTTATCTACGGAAGATACAGCGATATCGGACAATTGTTCGGAAGTTGGGTTAGGAATAACGCCGCAGTCAGCGAATACCATCACCCCATCATCGCCATATTGAGGAGTTTTTAGTGAACATGAAAAAAAGCAAGCGGAAACGGTTTTGGAACCTTTTTAGTGCCGATGATTTGTAATGCAGCGCGGAGTACGCTAGCAGTTGGAGAAGCAGAACCCGCTACCATACCATCACATACGCCTAAACGAACGAGCATAGCACCGAGGAAGAGGTCGTTATGCAATGTTTGTGTTGCTTTTTTCAGGTGTCATACCTTTTTTTAGCGCGCAATTCAACGAATGTATCAACGCCTTCTTGGAAACGATCGAAGTTTTCAGGGCTAATGATTTCGATACCGTCGATGTTTACGCCTTCTTTAGCAGCGGCAGCTTTGATAGCTGCTTCGTCGCCAACCAATACTGGCACAGCGAAACCTTCTTTAGTAATTTGGACAGCCGCTTGGAGTACGCGAGCATCTGTTGCTTCTGGTAATGCAATGCGTTTATTAGCGCCTTTTACTTTGTCTTTTAATTGTTGAATCAAGTCCACGATTAAAGCCTCCTTATTAATTGACGGAAAATCGTCTTACTCTAGCTATGATTATACCAAATATACAGGCTTTGTAAACGATTCACTCATGGAAGTAAATTCTAATGCAATCAATAATTTTTTTCTAGATAGAACTTAGTCCCTCCATCTGAAGAGGCCTCTTTCTCCTTATTGTCTTGAGGTCCCTGAAGAAATTCCACAGCCTCCAATTGAAAGCCCTCTAAAATCCGTTCCAAGGTCGATAGGCGTATATCCACCACGCCTCGCTCAATCATGGATATGTAGGACTGGTCTAGCTGGGTCCGCCGAGCGATTTCCCCTGGGATAATCCCATACAATGGCGCCAGTCTAGCAAGAGTTTGTGCAAAATCAATCATGTAGGACATATTCATATGTAAGTCTTGTGTCATACCTTCACCTCCCAAGACAAAACAATTACAAGGTCATCATACGCCCCTCTACTCCCGTCTACAAGGATAGGCAGTACACAATCTTTTTTTATCTTTACCTGACCCAGGTGGGACAGAGTTAGCCCCACCTCTTATAAGTCACAAAAAGCCTCCCCACTCAAGAGGAGCCCCCAAATCTAATATAAGATTGGGGCTAGCCTTCAAAGCAGAGAGACTTTCTAGTATTAAATTAGGCCAAAGGCCCAGATTCCCAAAGACCCTAAACCAAAATGAATGATGTAGGAGACAACGGAGATGAGGGAAGCCCACCCGCCACCAGGTCCCCTGTGGCACATAACCGGACCCAAAGAAGATAGGTGTTACCCCTGAAGAATAGTGGGTCAAGGTACAACCAGGAGAGTTCATGAGACCGAACATCATGATGACATAATAAATCGGCGCCCCTAAGGCTACCATGATAGAAGCCAAAGCTGAGAAAAGAGCTGTAATGCGGGCTGTACCGAGGCGAAGAAGTATTGAGAATAGACGAATACTGCGGAGATGATAACCGCCGCATAGCGCCAGTCCATGCCTTCCAAGTGGAGCTTAACAAAAATCGGCGAAGGCCTTCACCACGCCAAACTTACCCAAGAGGCCGGCCATACAAAACCAAGGTCCCCTATCCAGATGAGGATGTCCCAGCCTTGCTTTTCATTGAGGATATCATCCCAGGACAAGCAACCAGTAACGATACATGCTAAAACCCCAAAGATGGCGATAACCGTTGGATGTAAGTGGGTCAAAGTCGTGGTAGACCAGAGGATAATACAGCCTACGAAGATAGCGGCCACATACTTTTCTATCTTGGTAATAGGACCCAAGGCCTCTAGTTCTCGCTCAGCCATAGTACGGGCCTCTGGGGTTTCCTTAATCTCTGGAGGATAGATCTTGTAGATATAGTAAGGCATGACCAACATGGACACGAGACCCGGCAAGGCGCCAGCCATGAGCCAACCCATCCAGGTCACTTCGTAACCAAAAAGCTTGGCCCCCAAGGAAGTGATGAGGAGGTTACCGGAGCAGGCCGTCAGAAAGACCGTTACCGTACAGGTGTTAACCGTGTGAGCCGTGGTCATGAGATAGGCCCCAATCTTGCGAGCGGTTTCCCCAGGACGAGAACCAAAGCAGAGGGAAATATTCTGAACGATTGGATAGATGATGCCCCCACCCCGAGCTGTATTAGATGGCGTCGCTGGCGATATGATGAGGTCTGTCATAGCCAAGGCATAGGCCAACTTGAGGGAGCTGGTCCCAAAGTACTTGATAAGGGTGTAGGCAATTCGCTTGCCCAAACCTGAGTTGATGAGGCCTCGAGAGAAGAAGACTGCAGACACAATAAGCCATACATTGGCATCCGTATAGCCACCTAGGGCCTCTTTCATCTCGATGGTATGAGTCCCAACGGCAAAGGCAATACCGAAGAAGGCCATAACACCGATAGGCCAAGGGCGAAGAATAAAGGATAGAATTGTCGCTGCGAATACCGCCAAGAGATGCCAACCTTGCGGATTAATAGCCTCCGTATGAGGCAAGAACCAGAGAATGGCACCGAAGGCGATGACTACTAGCATTTTCAATAATTGAGATCTTGTTACCATAGTCATTCCTTTACAAAATACAATAATTATTAATTTTATCACAGCCAAGTCCTATGTATACATTTCTCTTTACATATGAAAAACTATAGGTCTTTGCTATACTGAATATAGATTGATATAAACATGACTATGTGCCATACACTACAAGCTATAAGGCCATAGGCCTAATGGATAAGGAGAATAATCCTATGAAAGTCTTAATCTTCGGTATTGGCGGTATCGGCGGCCTAGTTGGTGGCGCCTTAGCTAACCATTATGATGATATCTACTTCTACGCCCGCGGCGCTACAGAGCAGGCCATTGCCCACAAGGGTCTTCGTTTAGATTCTGCCAAACTAGGCAACATACTTGTAAAGCCTAAAGTAGTTTCTCATGACCCACAAGCCATTGGCCAAATAGACCTAGTCTTCCCTATGCACTAAGGGGGACCACCTAAAAGAGGTCTGCCAAGACCCTAGCTCCTATGGTGGGTCCTAAGACCATAGTCATCCCCTCCTCAACGGGGTCCTCGTATCGGACCAACTCAAGGACCACCTGCCTCCTTGTATCCTAGCAGATGGTATCATCCGCACCTTTAGCCATGTAGAAGAACCTGGCCATATAGTCCAAGACGGTGGCCCTTGCGATATCCGCTTTGGCCTTCAAGGGGGACAAAATCCTGAATCCTTCCAAGCCATTGCCCATATGCTCACAGAGGCAGGCCTAGAAACGGAAGTGACCCAAGATATTGAATTGGCCTCCTGGAAAAAAATTGGCTATCACCGGCACTATGTCTGCTATTCTTTGCTACTACAAAGGCAATACAGGCTATGTTAAGAGCCAACCTAACTACCAGGCAATCGTGGATGGAGCCTATCGCGAAATCCATGAAGTAGCCGCTGAAGCGGGTGTCATCATGCACCAATCCTATATTGAAACCATTAAGGATAAATTCCTAACGAGTCCCGACGACACTATTACCTCCCTCTACCGGGATTTAGCATCTGGTAAAAACCTCAAGATACAGAACTAGACCTCATGGTGGGCTATGTGGTAAAAAGGGGAAAGAATTAGGCATTCCTACACCAATTTTTCCAAAAGGCTTACGAAAATTACAAAAATAATTAACTCATTTATAAGGGAGTCCTATCAATGATAGAACTCCCATTTTTTACACTAAAAAGGCGATGAGGCACACAGCTTCATCGCCTTTTTCTTACCGTTTAAAGGCCTTCTTATAAACGATCCATAACAGCTTGACCCATTTCTACAGTGCCCACCTTTTTGAGGCCTTCACGGTAGATATCACCAGTCCGATAACCGTCATTCAAAACAGCTTCTACAGCGTTTTCAATGGTATCAGCCACTTGTGGAAGATCCAAAGAGTGACGGCACATCATAGCCGCAGACAGGATTGTACCTAATGGGTTAGCCAAGTTTTGGCCCATGATATCCGGCGCAGACCCATGAATTGGTTCATAGAGGGCTGTACCAGTGCCCATAGAGGCCGATGGTAAAAGACCCTATAGAACCAGAGATAACAGCCCCTTCATCGGAGAGGATATCACCGAAGAGGTTAGTGGTTACGATAACGTCAAATTGGGATGGACGAACAACCAATTGTTGGGCCGTATTATCTACATAGTAGTAATCCATAGCGATATCCTTGTTAGCCTCTGCCTTTTCCTTGGCAATAGCCCGCCACAGGCGGCTAGAAGCCAAGACATTAGCCTTATCTACGGAGACCACTTTTTTTATTGCGTTTACGGGCTGTTTCCATAGCCACATCCATGATCCGTTCGATTTCATAGCGGGCATAGGTTTCCTTGTCCCAAGCGTATTCCTCAGGCCCCTGTCCCTGTGCTTCCTCCCGCTCGCCGAAGTAAATACCGCCAGTCAATTCGCGAACGATAACAAAGTCTACATTCTCTACCAAGTCTGGCTTCAAAGGAGAATATTCTTTAAGAGCTGGGTAAATTTTAACAGGCCGCAAGTTACAGAAGAGACCCAATGCCTTACGTAGGCCTAAGATAGCTTTTTCTGGGCGAATAGCAGGATCTAGGTTATCCCATTTAGGGCCACCTACAGCACCCAAGAGAACCGCATCAGCTTCCTTACAAGCATTGATGGTGTCCTCTGTCAAAAGGGACCCCGAACTCATCGATGGAAGTACCTCCTGCTTTTTTTCTCAATCCAGTTAGCTGTGACACCAACCTTATGGAAGGCCTTATCCAAGACCTTGCGAGCTACATCACAAATTTCAGTACCAATCCCATCCCCAGGAATCAATACGATATTTTTCACTTGGCTCATAATAATCTCCTCTACCAGTCTTACAATTCGGTAAATCCTATCCTGCTTTACTTGCGGTGTTTGGCGAACTCTACAAGACCACCGGCCTTAGCAATTTCTTGAATGAAAGGAGGCAAAGCTGTACCTTGATAAGTTTCCCCTGTCGTCAAATTGTGAACCAAGCCCTTTTTCCAACTCTACGCCAATGGCATGGTCTGGTTTGATATGATCTACTTGGTCGCCGATTTCCACCAAAGGAAGGCCGATGTTAATAGCATTGCGGAAAAAGATCCGTGCAAAGGAGTGGGCGATAACCACAGGTACGCCCTTAGCCTTGATAACTCCTGGTGCGTGTTCACGAGAGGAACCGCATCCAAAGTTCTTGCCCGCTACCATGATATCCCCTGCTTTCACATTAGGGGCAAAGCTAGTATCGATATCTTCCATAGCATGTTCAGCCAATTCATTCCAGTCGGCGATAGCGAGGTAACGAGCAGGAATGATTACGTCTGTATCTACATCGTCGCCGTAGCGCCAGATTTTTTTGCTTTCAAAGTCCATTATTTTACCTCCTCAGGGCCAGCAATACGACCTAAAACTGCCGATGCAGCTGCTACATATGGGCTAGCTAAGTATACTTCAGAATCTACGTGACCCATACGGCCCCGGAAGTTACGGTTAGTCGTGAAACGGTCCGCTCCCCTTCGGCCATGATACCCATATAACCACCTAGACAAGGACCACAGGTTGGTGTAGATACGGCGCATTCTGCATCCAAGAAGGTTTGGATGAGGCCAGCCTTCATAGCTTCTTCGTAAACAGCTTGGGATCCAGGAATGATGATGCAGCGAACAAACGGTGCTACCTTATGTCCCTTAAAGATTTCTGCAGCCGCTTCCAAGTCTTCGAAGCGACCATTGGTACAAGACCCGATGATGACTTGGTCAATTTTAATTTCCTCAAAGTCCCCTATATAGTGCTTATTAGAAGGCAAGTGAGGGAAGGCCACCACAGGTTTCAGCCCAGCTAAGTCGATGGTTACTGTTTGGGCATAAACTGCATCTTCGTCAGCAGCGATTGGTTCAAAGGTCCGTGTCACGCGGCCCTTAAGGTAGTCTTCTGTCACCTTATCATAAGGGAATACGCCACATTTGCCACCCGCTTCGATGGCCATATTACAGATAGTCAGGCGGTCTGCCATGGTCATGTATTGAACTCCATCGCCAGCGAATTCGAGGGCCATATAACGGGCCCCATCAACGCCGATACGGCCAATGAGTTCCAATATTACATCCTTACCTGTGATGTAAGGGGCTGGTTTACCAACTAATTCAACCCTAATGGTTTCTGGCACCTTGAACCAAGTTTGGCCCATAGCCATGGCCACGCCCGCATCCGTAGAGCCAACACCAGTAGAGAAGGCATTGAGGGCTCCGTAAGTACAGGTGTGAGAATCAGCGCCAATCATCATTTCACCAGGGGCGATCATGCCCTTTTCTGGAATGATAACGTGCTCGATCCCTACCCGGCCCGTTTCATAGTAGTGAGTAATCCCTTGTTCTTTAACAAAGTCACGCATAACCTTAGCTTGCGTAGCGGATTGGATATCCTTGTTTGGCGTGAAATGGTCAGGAATCAAGTAGATTCTGTCTTTATCAAAGACAGGCTTACCAATTTTTCTTGAATTCCCGGAGGGCTGGTGGGAAGGTGATGTCATTCATAAGAACAGCATCTAACTTACACTCGATAATTTGTCCTGCTTTCACAGTATCTAGGCCTGCATGGCGGGCCATATTCTTTTCAGTAATGGTCATACCCATATTAGTGTTTCTCCTCTTCTAACTCACGGGATAAGTACATAGAGTTAACCGCGGACACATAAGCATTCACGCTAGACGTAACAATATCTGTCGAAATCCCGCGACCTTGGAATACCTTACCATCGATAGCGATTTTTCACAACCGCTTCTCCCAAGGCATCCTTGCCCTCTGTAATGGCGCGCATCTTGAATTCCTTAAGCTCAATATCCATATCAAGAGCCCGTTCTGCAGCCTTAAGGGAGGCATCTACAGGCCCGTCCCCCACAGCCGCATCTTCCCGGATTCCTTCCGGTGTTTCTAGACGGATATCCGCATAGGCATAACCATGTTCATCAGACTTATATTGGTGACGAAGGACCTGAACGGCCTTTTTATGGTGCATATTATCCATAACGAGAGCGATAATATCATCATCATAGACTTGTTTTTTTGCAGTCCGCCAAAGCTTTTAAACTTGGTAAATAGGTCCTTAGCTTTGTCTTCGTCAAAAGTAAAGCCCAAGCTAGCCAAGTGGTCTACAAAGGCATGATGGCCAGAGTGTTTACCCAGAACGATATGGGTTTTACCCGCCCCTACAGATTCTGGTGTCATGATTTCATAGGTTTCAGGATTGCTCATCATACCATGTTGATGGATACCAGATTCATGGGCAAAGGCGTTAGACCCAACAATAGCCTTGTTAGGTGGTACCGCTACGCCAGTCAAACGCGCTACCAATTGAGATAGGCGCGTGAATTGGGTAGTATCAATAGCTACATTCAAGTCATGGAAGTAATCATGCCGCGTCTTAAGGGACATAACTACTTCTTCAATCCCCACATTACCGGCCCGTTCACCCTAGGCCATTAACCGTACATTCTACTTGTCGTGCACCAGCTGCCACAGCGGCTAAAGAATTGGCATTGGCAAGCCCTAAATCATCGTGGCAGTGAACGGAAATAATCGCATTTTTCTATGCCTGGTGTGTGTTCCTTAATATAGCGGATTTTTTTCTGCGAACTCACCTGGCATCATATAACCTACTGTATCAGGAACATTGATAATGCTAGCACCACCAGCAATAGCGACACCAAATACTTGGCAGGCAAAATCCAAGTCCGCACGAGATGCATCTTCGCCGGAGAATTCGATTTCATCAACCTTCCCTTAGCAAGTTCAAGAATAGTCTTAACCTTATCTAAGACATCTTGGCGAGTCATCTTCAACTTATACTGCATATGTAGTTCAGAAATAGCAATAAATACATGTAAACGACTACGTTCCGCATATTTCAAAGCATCGATGGCCTTAATAACATCATTCTCATTACAGCGAGCTAGGGCACAAATAGTCGTCCCTTTTTACTTGCGTGCAATGGTAGCTACCGCGTCAAAGTCCCCAGGGGAAGCCGCAGGAAGCCTGCTTCGATAACATCTATACCAAGTCGTACTAAACCCTTTGCAATTTCAATCTTTTCCGGTGTTTGGAGGGCCACACCTGGTGTTTGTTCCCCATCTCGAAGGGTTGTATCAAAGAAATAAATACGGTTTGTATCCATTTGAACTGTCCTTTCTCTAGCGCCTTTAGAAATATCTAGGTCTCACAGGGCACATAAAAAGCCCCTTGAAATAACATGGTTATTCCAAGGGGCGTCATAGGTTTCCTATAACACGGTACCACCCTAGTTGGTTCTCGTGTGGCTATACGGTGACCACCCTCGATGACTACTGCTATTTTCACCATCGCAACTCACGGGAGAGTTTCACTATAACCCGACCATTGCCTCGCACCAACCGGCAACTCTCTTGAGATCTTTTTGGCCATAACTTTATACCCGATCAACGTTTTTTTGCTGTAATACGGATATTATACTGTATAAAGGCTAGTAATACAATAGTTTTACACGATTTATTCTATTTATAGAATACATTTTGTCTATTCTTTATGTACATTTTAGAAAATATGGGACCAACTAAACCTGTCCTTCCTGCTTGCGCAAAAAGGCTACGGAAATGACTGCTAAGACCATGACAAGACCAACTCCCATGTAGAGGTCTTGCTTATCAAAACCACTATCTAAGAGAGCCCTGCGATAGTCGGTGCCAAGATGGCTCCTAAGCGACCTACGCCGATGGCCACACCCACGCCAGTGGACCGAATATGGGTGGCATAGAGGGTTGGATTGATAGCGTAAAGGCCAGAAATACAACCATTCATGAGGAAGCCAATCCAGATGCCAGCGATAATAGCCAACCAGAGATGGGCCGCCAAAGCGATAAAGATAGAGGCGATAATAGCAGACCCTAGGCCGAAAGCCATAAGAACATTACGAGCGGACCAGCGACTAGCCAAAGGCACCGAAGGCCAAAAGACCCCAAGGTACCACCCAAGGAGATCATCATACCTACACTGACGGATTGTTCTAGGGACATACCCGCCTCCTTCAAGAGGGCTGGTGTCCAAGAAGATACAAAAATAGTAGGAGAACATAACCGCTACAAAGGCACCCCAAATGGCTAGGGGTAGACCGGCGGTAATCAGTAGACAACAATTGTAAGGCAGAGGCAGAAGCCTTCTTCTCCCCTACTTGGCCTAGATCCCAGTCCTCTGTAATGCCTAATTTATGAGCTAACTTAGCCAAGCGGTCCTTAGCAAGGTCGCCCCCTTAACTTGGATGAAGGCGATGGACTCAGGCAACCAAAGGACAACGGCCAAAAGGCAAAGGAGGGTCAAGATCCCACCGGATACAAAGACGGAATGCCAACCATAGAGGCCCTGTAAGGCTACGGCGAAGGTACCACCTAAGAGGGCACCAATACCAAAGCCAGAGGCAAAGATAGAAATGGCCAAAGACCGCCACTTACGAGAGGAATACTCGCTGACGATAACGTTGGTCCCTACCAAGATACCCCCTACACCCAAACCTGTGATAACCCGGCTGATACCTAATTCAAACGCTGTAGGAGACAGGGCGGACCCAAACATGCCGATGGCTGACAAAAATTAGGGACAAGATTAACAACTTACGACGACCCTATACGGTCAGCCAAAGGCCAAGCCCACAGAGCCAAGGGTCATACCCACCAGACCGGCAGATAAGAGGTAGCCCAAGTGGGTCCCATCTAGGCCCAAGGACCCTTTGATAGCGGAAGCGGTAAAGGCCAGGGCCAACACATCAAAAACCATCTAAGAGGTTGAGGGCCGTAGCTAAGATGACCACGCCCCACTGATAGGTGGTCATGTGGCCTGTATTAATACGTTCTTGTATGGTCATAAGAATCCTCCAAATATCGAAAATAGACTATGAACCTACTATAGCAGAGGGATATAAGATAGAAAAAAATAGTTGCTTCTACCCATTCTTCATAGCTTTAAGCTATTTATTAATTTAGAAGTCCTCCTATGGGTGTACAAAAGATCCAGTCTCTGAACCGTAAAAAGGCCGCCCACCTACTGTGGACGACCCGACTAAATAACTACATAGCAATAGTTCTATTATTCATTTGTCGTCGCCTGGAAGAAGGCCTTGGCCTCCCGGAGACAACCTCGCTTACAGGATACCTGTACCTCATCCCCAGCGGCTAACTTTACATCTCCTAAGGGCACGATATAGTCCCCATTACGATTGATGGATACGATTAATGCTTCAGACGGGATGTGCAAGTCCTTGAGGGCCACCCCAATGTAAGGGCTGACCACAGGAACCTTGGTTTGGAAGAAGGTTTGAACCGGTTCCACATTCGTATCCTTGGTCATAGCTTGGAGGAGGGAATCATAAATTGGAGGCTCTTTCAACATTTCTGCCACCAAGTAGGCCACCATGGTAACGGTACCAACAGCGAAGATATTGGAAAAGGAATCGGTCATCTCCAAGACCAGGAGGATGGCTAGGAGCGGGGTCCGCATAGCAGCTGCCAAACATCCCACCCATGGCACAGATGACAAACTGGGCTGTATAGCTATCCCCAATGAGACCATAGTGGAGAAAAAACCCCATTAGAGAGAGCCCCTGCAGCCCCACCGATAACTAACATAGGGAGGAAGATGCCCCTTGCGCACCAGACCCATAGCAGAAGGTTGTCACCAAAACCTTACCTAGAACTATTCCCTGCTAAAAGCAGGATTCCATAATGCCCATAAGCCAATTGACCTACTAAGTCATTGCCGCCCCCAAGAGGAGTTGAGAATCAAAACCGATAAGAGCAATAGTGATAAAGGTAATAGCTAACTTCACAAAGGAAGGAACCTTCATCCAGGCGAAGAAGTCCTTCATGAGGAAGATCATGCGACAGAAGAATACACCCACTAGTCCCATAAAGATTCCCATAAGAAGGAGGAGACCAAAGTAGTTAATGGGCAAGCCTTCCATAACGGAAAAAGCCCAGAGCTGGTTCAAGACCAAAAATGGTAGACGTGACAAAGTTAGAACAAATAGTAGCTACAAATGTCGGTACTACTAAGAGTGGGTAAAAGGACTTATGGACCTCTTCAAAGACGAAGATGGCCCCCGATACAGGAGCTGAAAAAGCCGCTGTTAAACCCGCTGCCGATCCGGCTGATGTAAGGAGGCGCTGTTCACGAATGGAGGATTTAAGGAAGTAGGAAATAAGCTTGCCTACAGACCCTCCTCACTGAACAGCCGGCCCTTCCCGGCCTACGGAAAACCCAGCAAGGCCTGTCAGAATGCCGCCAATATACTTAGAAATTAAGGTGCGACCGGGCTTCATGTCAAAGAGACCTACCATTTCTCCTTCAATCTGAGGAATCCCAGACCCACCAGAAAGAGGAGCCCACTTGAGGCAACGGTCGATGATAAAGGCCATGACCACCATGAGGATCAGCCAAAGGACAATGCCTAAGGGCGTAATGCCCTCCATAAGATGCCAGCGGATATGTTCTGAGGTCAGAATGCCCCAGCGGAAGGTGGCTCCAAAAAAATCCCGCTATAATGCCCACTAAGGCTCCTTTTTAGGATGAGTTTGATCAAGGCTTGACGATTAAGTCCAAGCTCCTCGAATGACCGGGGCTTAGTCTTGGGTATATGAAATTGTGAGAGACGAAGAGAAAAAGGATTTTTCATAACATACTCCACAAACTTTCAATTGATTAAAATATAAAACAAGTGCTGTTAACATCATACTTAGAAGTTTAATAATCCAGTGATTCAAAGGGCTTATGTAAGGCCTTCTTTAATTTTCGCCAATTACAAATCAATTTATCAGTAAAGGACAAGCGATTATATAAAATCTTAAATGACTCTTTCTTAGTGAGCTTGCCTGTATCATCATCTTTTTCTACCTAAAATTGTCGATGGAATATCATTCTCATTAGCTTGAAGAATTAAATCCTTATCTAGGCAATAGAGGTCACACTGTTGTAACCAGTAATAAAATTTAAAGGCATCAATTTCAAAACAGAGTGGTGTTTGAATTTGCATGATATTTTCTGCAGCCTTACGGTTGAGTATATAACCATGCGTACAGAAGAGATTTACAGCGGAGTATATATGTAAGGTATCATCAACCTTTTGTATATTTTTTTATAGTGATATCTGCTTTTTTGTAGGACTACCACTCGTGGCTCATCTGTAGACTCAACAAATTGACGGATTTTATGAACTCTTTCTTCTGAAAAATTCGTCTGTAAAATAAATGTCATCCTCACAGATAAGTATGCTCTTTTTCTTCAGAGGACAAGAATTCCCTCATAACACCTAAGTGACTTAAGGCACAACCAATCTCACCTCTTGTCAAAAAGGTATTAGGCAAAAGCTTTTGATGCCACTTCATCTGGGTCCATACGATTGGCCATAATGGCATCAAAAAAAGTAAAATCGAGTCCTACTCTACTCGTTTCAGTTTTTACATTCTGGCGGCGCAACGTATTATCTACATCAGAGATAATGACTGTTTTCATATATATCACCTTTACACACAAACTACTTACACGCTAAAAAAATTATCTCTCCCTTTATATAGGACTTTAAATTCTCTGCTACTTCCCCATCATATTGATCTAGCATTTCATAGCGCTTACGATACTGGCTCCGCTTTTGAGACTTAATTTCTTCAATAGGCTTGCGATATTCTTCTAAAGGAATCTCATAGAACCTTGGGTCTTTCGTAATTTCCCCACCAGATTCTTTCCACAAGGAATCCAATTCTGCTACCTTAGCCCGATGTCCTCGCACTAAATGGGTATTAGCGTAAAATCCTTCATCAGATACAGCATACATGGCTTCAACACCAGTTTGTTTAGCTATCATTCTAAGCAAATACATGATGAAGTTTTTTTGGCCGGTAACCAAACATCTTCTTAGTTGCTGTCTTAGCATTAGAAAGCCCATCTTTATAGCCTTGAATAGTGCCAATCCACAGAGCTTTTTCCCGTTCAACCCTTACCAAATCGGAAGTTAGCATGATAAAGACCCTTACCTTCCAAGGTTACTAAGAGAGTTAATAAGCCTTCCTTACGCTGTCCAGCACCATAGTATAATTGCGCTTTCATAGCTAATTCTTCAGATTGCCAGATGACAATTCCTCGCTTGATACGACTTACATCGTCTAAGAAATTATCTGGATCAACAGAATACATAGATTGAATAGCTTGGTCCGTAAAAACCTCTTTAATATAGTCAAAATGATTAATAATAGCTTCTAAACGTTCTTCTACCTTTGAATCCTTAAAAGAAAAAGATGCGAGTCATCAGTTCATACAGCCCCACCTGTCTCTCTAATATATGACAATCTGGTGTATAGTTAGCAAAAATATTGCTCCAGTCGTTTCATCTCTTGTTGACGATTCATAGAGCGAGCCGTGTGTAATACAACGCGACGTGTTTCCCTCCACGTACGCTTTCCATATATGTTACGACCTTTTAACCATTGACTTCGTATATACTCAAACACAATCTTACCTCAACTTATACACTCTTTATAATCTGACAAATCGAGATCTACCATTTTGGGAAGGGTAAAGTTAGCAAGTACACGTTCATAACCCTTATGAATCATGTTGGCCCTTTCTTGTGGATGATCCATCAAACCCTGTATAGCCTTTTGCAATAGATTGACCATCTACCCTATCAATCAATATTCCTGAATAACCAGAATCAATAATTTCAGCTTGTGCCCCTGATGTAGAGGCAATGACAGGTACTCCACAATACATGGCTTCACACAACACAAGGCCAAACGCTTCTTCTACCTTAGATGGTGCAACCAAACAGTCAAGGGACCGATAAAAAGGCATTCATATCCTTTTGAAAGCCTAAAAAAACTCAACATAATCTTCCATCCCCTGCTGAGCTATATAGTGATGTAAATCTCGCAAATTATCTGGCAAACCATCACCACAAATACGTATACAAATACTTTTTAGGTATCTGGTGTAACATAGTAAGGGCATCCAATAACTCAAAAAAATTCCCTTATTCTCTGTTATACGTCCTGCATACCCAACGGTAAAAACATCCTTTTTCCTTTTTACTATTATTAGGTATTTCAGGAAAGCGATAGGTATTAATCCCATTATAAACCAGTCTATATTTATCTTTTTAAAGCTGAAATTACTTGGGCCTCATACACTCGTTTTGAAACACAGATAAAAGCATCCACTTGCGATTGAATCCATCGATGATAAAAAAATCATGCTTAGCCGCAACTATATTATGTTTATAAAATATGAGCTTAGCACCAGTTAACTTTTTAAGGCTATACATAGTAAGATATATTTACCAGAATGACACTGAATAACATCTACTTGGTGACGATTCATTTCCTAGCTATAGCCTTAATTGATCTAAATCCCTTTACAGAATATAAGTTACCAGTAATAATCCCTGCTATGGGCCGAAACCGTTCCTTAAATTCCTGGTTAGATTCATCAATTAAAACAAAAGATTCTATCTTTCGTCGATGGAATTCATCGCACATATCATATACATACTGCTCACCACCGCCCCATACTTTGGCGCCCACTATATTCAGTATAGTCACAGACATTCCCCTTTTCATAGTAGATGCAGTAGATGCAATTACAATCCATTACAAACTGACTATCATTTTAATCCTTAGTAAATAATTCTTTTTTCATGATTAATAAACCATGTAGTTAAGAGGGTCCAATCGCGAGCCTTATCCGCATGATTATCAACAGGCCGTACTTGTTTCACAGGGTTCTGCACTAGGTATATTAGTCTCACCATAATCCATACGCATCCCCCATCATAGTATCAGTAATCCATTGATATGGGGTAACTAATACTTCTTCTTGTTTATCAAACAAGGAAGGGGTAATAGAATAATACTCAAATCCCTTAGGTGCTATAGCTTCAATAATCGTTGGCATCAGGCTCATATGGGTCCCTTTTTGAGTTGCAAACATAGCTTGTTCTAGTTCAGGATGTTGTAGTAAACCAACTGTACAGAACATATCACGCAAAAGTATAGTCTCGACGGATAAGAGATGTGTTTCTAAGTCTACCCAGAAGATTCGAATGGTCCCCTGTCACTAAAAAGAGACTATCAGGATATTCTTCTTTCATAGCCTCAATAAAATTAAAAATGGCCTTATCACTATACCGATACGTTGCCAATTCCTTATTACGAGTTTTTATTGCTTCGTAAATCTTCTCCTACCTCTGGCATAACCTTATTAGGGTCATAATCCAATAGCGAGTCTTCCATTTTATAAGGACCATGATTAGATGTAGTGTAAATAAAAGTGGAAGGTTGGTTGATCAATCCCTTTAATTTGCTCAGCTATAGTTTCTAAAAAAACACATGGTCATAGACGCCAACCCAAGTTTTAGGTGCATTAGGACCACAGAATATGGAGGCACTTTCTACTCTATCAAAGCCTTGTGCCTTACCAAAGTGATTAAAAGCTCCCATAGGATGTATTCCCTCCATACCAATAAATAGTTTGATAGCCCAAGGCCTTCATTTGACTGGCAAAAGATGTAGGAAACGCACCTTGCCAAAAAGATTCTCGTTCATTAATCTCAAGGCCCCCATCATAGAGACCACTCATCAAACTTACAATAGACGGTCTTGAAACATTCCCAGCAGGCAAAAAAATTAGGAATGCCAACCGTATGCTTATCCTCTTTAAAATTCCATAGACCGGGACAAACATTTAATAACTCATAAGGTTTATCGATTGACCACTGAGGTATACTTTCACCAACAATTAAAAAGATATGCTTTGGCTTCTTAATCCTTGGACCCTTAGCCACACGCTTAAAACGCATATAAAAGGATTTTTCTAAGTCATGCCAATTATCCCTATATTGCTCTGGTACAAGATGGCTAATCGCTTCATCAATATCTTCTTCTGATACTTGGAATTCCGACCGTAAAGGATGCTTATAGACCGTTTCCAAAGCACATAAGTCAGGTACCGTTGCACGGGCGAAGAAAATATCTTCTTTCACTACGGTAGGAACTGTATCCCATTCTGGTTTATCATCATGAGATAAGCTCCCACCATAGCGGAACCAATAAAAACCTAGTACTGATAGGATAATCAAAAAGATATTCCACAGAATGATTTGCCAAGTATCGTCAAATCCAGGGTAGGCAATAGACGGTAAAGATAGAAACACATGCCCCATAAACCAAGATAGGATGGCAACTGGTAAGAAACCAAGTAATACTAATACACCGTGATCCTGATTTAAGAACACATCTACTAAATTCTTCTTTTTCTGCATGCTTTCCATAATGAACCATGTAATTATAAGTGTCATGAAAATGCTTATAGAATATCATCTTGCCCGCAAAGGCTGCATACAAAAACACAGGAATACAAGGTTAAAAGCAAATAACCGTACCAAGTCTTCATACTGATGGTAAGCATCTATCCAAAGAGCAGGTATGGTAACAAATACCAATGGAACCAGAAATACATAAGCATCAAAATCCATGCCCCACCAAAATCCATACTTACATGCACCCAAAACAGATGCCCACCGCCCTTGCCAGGAAGGATATGGATTATATACACGCATGAAGATGAACCGAAATATGGTACTCAAAATAGGAGCCCAAATCATCAATTTAATATTTTGTTGTAGGGATAAGAAAAAAATTGCTCGCTCATGGTTTATTAATTCCTACGCTATAATGGTTCTCATTACACTCTATCCCTATTATAGTTTGCCCTTTGACTGATTTAAATAGTACAGCTTAACGTACTTTGTCACCGTATACATATAGTGGTATAGGGACAATATAAATCCTATTTTTCCCATCAAGAAAACCTCTTTGTAAGATATATATCTTAAAAAAAGGCCCACTGAGGTCTAATAATAATATCCTTCCAAAAAGAACAGCCCTTTTCCCTCTTCATGATATTTTTCTGCTGCCGCAGATGTATACTTATTGAATTTATTAAAGTATTGTGTCCAATTATCATATGTATAATGGAATAATTTTTCCCTGTAAAGTAGCTTGTGGATAAGGACTGATAAAAAGCTTCATGTACGAAACCCTCTACACTAGCTCCTTCCTTAGGCATTAAACGCAACACCTTATCAGACCGCATAGATCCATGGCTAGCCTTGTTATAGTGGAATATATTATGACGACATAACCAATAGGCTCTTTTTCTCTCCATCCTTTACAGCTTCTCTAATAGAACCATTTTAATTCTGGAGATATACGCTCATCTGAATCAATAAACAGAATCCAATCACCTGATGCTTGACTGATACCAAATCGCCGCTGTTGAGACCAATCGCCATTAAGGGCATGAGGAATAACCTTGGCACCACATTCTTCTGCTAGTGCTACCGTTTTATCCGTACTACCATCATCAATAACTAGTATTTCATCAGCACATTGAATGCTTTTGATGCAATCTACGATATGTTCCTCTTCATTACGGGCAAGTATAATCGCAGTAATTTTTTTGACATAAATACCCCTTTCATTTACATCTTCACAATACTTACCAATTATTCCCTTTAATAATCCGCCAAGCACTCACTTGCCGCATAGTATCCATCCAATCCTTGTCGTTTTTTTATCCATAGGATCCTTTAGGCTATGAATTGTTTTGCCATCAGACCACAAGGCGTGGTTAAAGGCAAAGGATTGCTTATCAAACAAACTTGGTACCATAGCTTCATAGCTTTTGACCAGGTCTACCGACCAATTGTGCAATAGTTGGAATCAATTGAATGGCCATGCCAAATTGATGGTCAGGCATCCAAGATTTTTTTCTAATCCTTGGCCATAGAAAATAGCTGGGATGGTAGAGCGCACCATAGGACTTACTTCCTTAGCAAAGTTGAAGCGTTCGCTGTGATCGCCAGTGATGATAAATAGACCAGAAGGATCTTGAGCTTGCATAGCCTTCACAAATTGACCCATCGTATGGTCCGCATACCAGAAGGTACCAATTTCTTGGATGGTATCTGGCTTGTTGCCAATATCATCTGGAAGAGTACCCAGCTTACTTTGATCAAAGCCCTCTTGAGCCAAATCCATATTATAAGGAGGATGGTTAGTCGTGGTGAGGACGAAGTTAAATATTTTTTTCTCCCTTATGGGCCTCCGTATAGGCTTCGATACCCTTAAAAAGATCCTTATCAGGCGCGCCCCAAGCATTACCCCCTTGATAGTTAAGGTCAGAAGCATCGTGGAACTCGTCAAAGTTTTTGAGACAAGACAAAGCGTTTAACATCCTGCCAAGACCCAAAGCCCCCATACCAGAAGACAGTCTTATAACCAAGGCCCTTCATAACACTAGCAATACCCATGCCATAAGAAGCTTGGTAGCTTGTTGGTTCATAGTTAGGGAAGAGACCTACATCAGGCATCCCTGTAAGGAAACCGTTAACAGCCGGCATTGTCCCTGTCCCTTGGGCTAAGAGATAATCTGCAGACATTCCCTTTTGGGTAAGACTTTTACCTTCGTGAGCCACATAATCACCGAACGATGCGTATTGAGGCAACATAGGCCATAGTCCATAGGATTCACCCAAAAATAAAGGTGACCGTTTGCGGTTGAATCGGCAATTTTTTTCTTTATCAATAGTGTGCTTAAAGGATTCATCGATAGTCCCAGCAGGCTTACCACCGAGGGGCTACGATTTTTTCTTTTTAACTGCTCTTCTGTTAGATCCACCTTATGGAATTGTTGCATTCGCTTATGAATTGTTCTTACCCGATAGAGGGCTTGCGCATCATCCAAAATGGTTTCATTGAGAAGGGTTGAAGACATGCGAGTCGCATTTTCCCAGTTAATAGAATGAGTATAGCTAAAGGCTCCGCCCCATCGGCAGAATATGGCAAAAATAACCAAAAGGATGGTAACTTCTCCTGTCCGCACCCACAATTGTCCAGGATTCTTAGGTTCCCAGGAGATTGGTTCCTTAGATAAGATTTTATTAATGACCTTAACCAAAAATAGCACAAGCTATAATAGCCACAATCAAATAGGGTATGGCATGATATTCATTAATAGCCGTATTAATAATAGCTCCTATATCATCGTGGGCGCCATTAACCAACATAAGGTTATAACCAGATTCAAAAAAATATGGTAATAAGGAATCCGGATGATAAATAAGAGGGTCATAACAATGGTTGCCAAGGAGTACCAAATACGACGAATGGCTTGCGCTGGCCATGTAGCCCTAAAGGTTTGAACTAGAGTGGCAACAACAAATGGTACTAGGCAAATAACCCCAATAGTTTTCAAAGAAATTCTAAAAACCGTACCAGAGTGTCATCCATATATCGTGAACTTTACATCTGCTAGGGTATTAGCAAAAATGCCTAAAAAAATACGATGCGAAAAAAATGGTCAAGAGAACTACAAAAATAAAGACTTTTTCCTTCTTGTTGTAAGCCTTTCCATAATCGATCAAAGTGTTTCATGAGACCCCCTAAAATCCATGTAATTATGCCTAATTATACCACATTTAGGACTCTATTTTTAGGGCCTACCACATTATTTATAGACCCTTTATGGTATAATTTTAATGTTTACCTAAACTTTTTTTATCAAAGGATATGTATATGGACTCTACCCTAATCATAGATTTTATAATCATTCTCGTCCTCATCGTGGCCTCTGGCTGGTTCTCCATGTCCGAGTTAGCCGTTATCAACGCCCGTAAGCACAAATTAGAAGAACTGGCTGAAGCTGGTGATAAACGGGCTATCCTAGCTCACAAATTGGCAGATGATCCCTAACCAAATGTTTTCTACTGTACAAATTGGTATTACCTTGGTAGCCATCCTTATTGGTCTCTATTCCGGTGATACCTTTGCTGATTCTCTAAAAGAAGTACTCTTAGAAGCTATGCCTTGGTTAGGCTCCTATGCAGGATCTATCTCTTCTATTCTCATCGTCGTACTCATTACCTACCTAACTCTAATCATTGGCGAATTGGTGCCAAAGCGTTTAGCCATTAACAGCCCGGAAACTATTTCTATCTGGATTGCTCGCCCTATCTATGTGCTTAGCCTGACTCTTCGCCCCTATCGTGGCTATCTTGGCTTGGTCTACAGACTTAGTTCTAAAAAAATCTTAGGTGTTAAAATCCATGAAGAACAAGCAGTTACGGAATCAGAAATTAACCAAATGCTCACAGAAGGTGTTGCCAAGGGTGCCTACGAAGAAGAAGAACCAATCATGGTCGATAACATCTTCCACTTGGCTGACATGGATGCAGGCGACGTCATGACACCGCGTACACAGGTAAGCTGGATTGACCTCAATGACACAGAAGAACATATCATGGAAGTTCTTTTCTAATTCTTCTAACTACCGTATTCCAGTAGCCCATGATTCTTTGGATAAGCTTTAAAGGCCTTATCACTGTGTCTGATGTATTAGGAAAAATACTAAAAAAACGATGAGGATAAACCACTTAAACACCTTATCGCCCAATGCCTCAAGGATCCTATTATGGTTCCTGAATCCCTCTCCCTCATGAAGCTCATCGATACCTTCCGTACAGAAGGCGTTCACGAAACAGTCGTTCTCGATGAATATGGTTCTTTCTCTGGTCTCGTTACCCTCCATGACATCATGGAAGAAATCGTCGGTCTTATGCCATCCGGTGAAGAAGAACGAAAGGAAGAAGAAAAACCGCATCGTCTCCCGCAGTGAAAAACTCCTGGCTAGTAGATGGACTCTTAGACATCGACGAATTCAAGGAATACTTCCACATGGAAGAGCCCCTTCCTGGCGAAGAAGATGATCTCTACAAGACCTTAGGTGGTTTCCTCACCTATCTCTTTGGTCGTATTCCAAAAAGAAATGGACAAGGTCATCTGGGAAGACTATATCTACGAAGTTATGGATATGGATAATACCAGGATTGATAAAATCCTCGTTACCTATCAACCAAAAGAAAATTTAGAAGAAAATCAATAAACAAATAAAGACCACTAGGAAACTTTCCTAGTGGTCTTTATTTATATAGCTTATGTAATTTTATTCCTCTCACTCAAATTCACTTCTTTTTAATGGTACCAGCTTAGTCTTGCGACTCAACTTATAACCGAAGTAGAGAAGGAGGAAGGCTGGAATCCCAATATAGGCAACAGATACGCCATACCAGTCGATTTCATCACCCAAAAAAAGCCGAATAGTTTTTGACCAGCAATGATAAAGATACACATAGCCAAGGCTAAGAGTGGACCCAATGGGAAGAGAGAGGCTGTAAATGGCAATTCGCTAAGATGCCGTCCTTGTGCCTTAAAGGCCCGACGGAAACGATAGTGGGAAATAGCAATCCCCACCCAGGCAATAAAGCCAGACATACCAGATATGTTGACCAACCAGTTGTAGGCTTGGCCTTCACCAATAAAGGATGTAAGGAAAGCAAAGAGACCTACAGCAGTTGTTGCCAAGAGGGCTGGTACAGGGACACCACGCTTATTGAGCTTAAGGAATACCTTTGGTGCCTGTCCTTCCTTAGCTAATGCATAGAGCATACGGGTAGAGGAATAGAGACCAGAGTTACCAGCAGACAAAACAGCTGTCAAGATAATGGCATTGATAAAGCTAGCGGCAAAGGCAAAGCCGAAAACGATCAAATACCAAGGTAAATGGAGAAATGGATACATTCTCAATAGAAGAATTAAGAAGATTTGGATCCGTATAAGGAATCAGGAAACCAATGACAATGAAGGCACCAATATAGAACATCAAAAATCCGCCAGAAGATGGATTTGATAGCCTTTTGGCACATTCTTTTCAGGATCTTCTGATTCACCTGCAGCCACACCAATGAGTTCTGTCCCCTGAAAGAGAAACCAGCCACCATAAAGATAGCTAAGATGGAACCTAAACCACCGACGAACGGAGCTTCGCCAGTTGTCCAGTTTTTCAAATCCAGGAGAAGTCCCACCAATACCTAAAAATAAGAAGAGATCCTATAAAGAGGAATACGAAGACTGTAATAACCTTGATAGAAGAGAATACATATTCGCTTTCACCGAAGGACCGGGTGGAGAGGATATTGATGAGGAATAGGGCCCCTATAAAGAGGGCCGACCAAAGTGAGGCAGGTACATCAGGGAACCAATATTTCATAATCAGGGCACCCTGCCAAAATTTCTGCAGCCAAGGTAATAGCCCAGTTAAACCAATAGTTCCAACCCAAGGCAAAACCAAAAAGCTGGATCCACATAGCGAGTGGCATAGGTTCCAAAGGAACCAGATGTTGGCAAGTAAGTAGCCATTTCACCTAAACTTGTCATGAGGAAGTAAACCATAAGACCGATGAGGCCATAAGCTACAAGGGCACCACCAGGACCAGCAGTGGAGATAGTTTCCCCACCAGCCACAAAGAGGCCTGTCCCGATGGAACCACCCAAGGCAATCATCATCATATGACGAGATTTTTAAACTACGTCGTAATTTTTTCTTTCTTCAGCCATGCTATCACGTTCCTACAAATCCAAGTTACGAACATATTTAGCATTGTCTTCAATGAACTTACGACGAGGTTCTACCTTGTCACCCATGAGTACGTTGAAGATACGATCCGCTTCGATAGAATCTTCTAAGGATACTTGGAACATGGTCCGATTTTCAGGATTCATGGTCGTTTTTCCACAATTGTTCAGGGTTCATTTCACCCAAAACCTTTGTAGCGTTGGATAGTAACATTTTTCACGACCTACTTCATCTAATTTAGCCGTCAATTGTTCATCAGAGTACACATACCAGTGAGATTTACCCTTCTTAATTTGGTAAAGAGGTGGTTGTGCAATGAATACGTGACCTCCTTCAATTAAAGGCTTCATATAGCGATAGAAGAAGGTGAGAAGAAGGGTTCGAATATGAGCTCCATCACATCGGCATCAGTCATGATGATAATCTTGTTATAGCGGGATTTAGTGATATCAAATTCTTCCCCAATGCCTGTACCAAAAGCGGTAATCATAGACCGGATTTCATTATTAGCCAAAATCTTATCCAAGCGGGATTTTTTTCTACATTGAGAATCTTACCACGCAATGGCAAGATAGCTTGGTAACGACGGTCACGACCGGATTTCGCAGAACCGCCCGCAGAGTCCCCTTCGACCAAGTAAATTTCAGTCATGGATGTATCTTTTTCAGAGCAGTCAGCCAATTTACCAGGCAAGGAAGATACTTCCAATGCATTCTTACGACGAGTCAAATCGCGAGCCTTACGAGCTGCTTCGCGAGCCCGATTAGCCATAGTTGCCTTTTTCAATAATCTTCTTAGCATCCGCTGGATTTTCTTCGAAGAAAGTCTTGAGCCCTTCTGATACGATTACATCGGTAATCCCCTTAACCTCAGAATTACCTAATTTAGTCTTAGTTTGCCCTTCGAATTGTGGTTCTAACACCTTAACAGAAACGACAGCTGTCAACCCTTCCCGCACATCATCACCGGTCAAATTGGACTCAGATTCCTTAATAAGACCAGTTTTACGACCGTAATCATTGATAGTCCGAGTCAAAGCAGACCGGAAACCGGATAAATGGGTACCACCATCAACGGTATTAATGTTATTAACGAAGGAGAGGATATTATCAGAGTAACCATCATTATATTGGAGGGCTACATCTACAACAACGTCATCCTTTTCATTATCAATAGAGATGATATTGGTATTGATGGTTTCCTTGTTTTCGTTCATGAATTTGATGAACTCAGACAAGCCACCTTCGTAATGGAAGCATTCCACACGAGGCTCTTCACCACGCAAATCAGAAATGGTAATTTTAAGACCCTTATTGAGGAAAGCCAACTCTTGCAAGCGAACTTTGAGAGTATCGAAATCAAACACAGTGGTTTCAAAAAAATTTCTGCATCTGGTTTGAACAAAACGGTTGTCCCTGTATGGTCAGTCTTACCGATTTCATGCAATTCGGATGTTTTATGGCCACGAGCAAAAGAGATTTCTTGAATAATCCCATTTTGATGAACTTGAATTTTAGTCCATTCAGACAAGGCATTTACAACGGAAATACCTACGCCATGGAGGCCGCCGGATACCTTATAACCGCCACCACCAAATTTACCACCTGCATGGAGTTTGGTTAATACCAATTCCACGGCAGACATACCAGATTCATGCATACCCGTTGGAATACCACGCCCATTATCCACAACAGTAATGGAATTATCTTTGTTGATGGACACTTCAATGTGTGTCGCATAGCCTGCGAGGGCTTCATCCACGGAGTTATCGACTACTTCGTATACCAAGTGATGCAAACCACGAATAGAAGTAGACCCGATATACATACCAGGACGTTTACGAACTGCGTCTAAGCCTTCCAGAACTTGGATATTCTGGGCTCCGTAATTTTGCTCAGCCATTGTTCCTCCTTATAAAAAAATCAACCACAATTAGGTATCGTATGGTCTAACATTATTTTTTTGCCTAAATTTTTATTATACTATAGATTTTCTTCTTTGAATATTTTATGAGTCTCTAGTTAACTCCCAAGGACCTAATTCTTCCTATTATTTCCTTCTACCTTTTCTCTAGCTTGACCTTCAGGTAAAAACTTAGACCTATACTTAGCGCAAAGATTGGCCACAAATTGCGGCTCTAACTGATCTACACTCTTAAAGGTGATAAGTTGAGCTAACATATACATATGATGGGGATCATTTGATCCAAAGTGAACCTTATCCATATAATAATAGATCAATTCCTTACGAGCCTGATTAAATCCCGCCAAGGTACACCGCATATAAGATTTCATCTGATCGTATTTAAGAGTTGGATAGTCTTGTAATATCTTAATAATCTGTCCCACATGAGTGCGATACCGTCCATGATGGCACTGAGCACAAATAAGTCCCTTAGGACTCTTTCTACCATCTTGAGGTTCTATCCACTTACCACACAGTTTGCAGCGTACATAGCCTTTCTTAGAAAGTAATTGATTTTTTTCCAATTTTGTACCTGTACCTTACGGCCTATAGCCTTCAAATTAGGATTTTTTTATAGTCTCCAAAGAAGCATCAATCGAGTCTAAAATTTCCTTTGGCAAGGAAATTTTAGAAAAATCAATCTTCCCTTAGGCTGATACGATAAGTCTATATTGTTAGCTTGCACTTCATCCTTAATAAAGGATTCTTTTCTTCATAAGAACCCGAATATCCTTAATGATATAGTTCCCATAATAATGATTAATAGAGCTTATAATTTGCCTCTTACGCATAATCACTTCCTGCATCCACATAGAATTAGATGCCACTAGCGTAAGTATGGGTGCTTGTACAGATTCAATCGTTACTTGTTGAGCCATAGCAGGACCTACGATAGAGTCCCACTTAAAACGAATACCATTAATCCGTATAGCAGAGGCCAATTGATTCATATCGATAGGTTGATAGCCCTCCTTAGACCCATCTTTTTGAGAATCATGGCGGCGGTAATCATCCTTATGAGACCAATTACGTTTTTTTTGGAGGTCTAATATCTCAAACTGTGACATCTATACGACCTCCTCCCTGGCAATGAATATATTGAATCCGATCCATTCCCTTAAAATCATCTAGATCAGTAGTAGTGATAAAGGTTTGAATACGCTTGTGCAAATAGTGAAGGAGATTCATACGGCGACTTTGGTCTAGTTCAGATAAAACATCATCCAAGAGTAAGACAGGGTATTCTCCCACCTCAGACTTTATAAACTCTAACTCTGATAGCTTAAGAGATAAAAATAGCCGTCCGTTGCTGCCCTTGAGACCCAAATCGTTTTAAGTTCATAGTTCCTGAAAAAGAAACCCAAATCATCTCGATGAGGTCCAATGGATGTATTTGTCCGATAGCGGTCCTTTTCTAAATTAGCCTTGAGAAGGTCATAAAACTCTTCTTTATGATTAACTCGGTGACCATCCTGGGAATAAGGCTGTTCATAAGATATAGATAAGTTTTCCAATCCATCTGTCAGCTTGCGATTGAGAAGGTTAATTAAAATATTAATCTTTTTAAGAGATTCTAATCGCTTCTTTACTATAAAAGCAGAAGCCTCCGCTAACTGTAAATCCCATTCCTCTAAGGGTATATGCTTCTTTCCTCTATATTCTTTTTAAAAGATAATTACGTTGTTGTAATAAGCGATTATATTGAACCAGGGTATGGTAGTAGCTAGCTGATGTTTGCGATATTTCCATATCAATAAAACGCCGCCTATTAGATGGTGTCCCCTTAATTAGCTGTAAATCTTCTGGGCAGAAAATAACTGTATTTAAGGTACCAATCAATTCTTTTTGGCTAATCTTAGTATCATTGAGATATATCTGCTTAGCCCCTTATTGAATAGCTTAATATTCAATCTATGAGAGGTATCCATCTTGTCAAAGTTAACTACCGTAGATGCTTCGTCTTTTCCCATCAAGAGCATATCAAAAGCATCATTAGTCCGATGACTTTTACCAATGGTAGATACATAAATAGCCTCTAATATATTGGTCTTACCAGACCCATTAGGACCGTATAAAACCACCATAGTAGGATCAAAAGCTATACTCAGGTCCTGATAATTGCGAAATTGAAACAATTGTAAGGAATTAATTTTCAAGGATTAAGCCTCTTCTTGACTAATGAGCAAAGATCCAAAACCAGCAATTTCAACTTGATCCCCTACATGAAGTTTTTTTGCGTTTTTCTGTGCATACTTGTCCATTAAGGAAATAGCCCCTTCTTCTAACAGGGGTTTAATTTGACCACCGGTCATGATGATACCGGCTAATTTTTAAGGCTTGGTCCAATTGGATATAGTCTGTATGGATAGCCACATCTATTTGTTCTTTCATAATAGTTTCCTTTATACCCGAACAGGGGTAACAACATAGGTGTAATTAGGATTATTATCTTGACGTATAACGACAGGGCCATTTTGTTTTAAATAGAGATGAACCGTATCCCTGTAGAATGGCGTAAAATATCTGTAATATAGCGGCCATTAAAGTTAATTGTAAATGGTGTTCCTTTGAATTCTACAGGAATTTCTCGTTTTTAAGTTACCCATTTCAGAATTTTTGAGAAGACAAGACAAGAGATTCTTCATTCCAGTCATAACGGATGACATTATAAGAAAAAAATCTTTTTGCTGCGAAAGATACTAAATCAACAGCATCAGCAAATTCCTTACGGCTAATAATAGCAGAAGAATCAAATTGAGCTGGAATTACTTTTTTCGTATTCTGGATAGGTACCTTCAATCAAACGAGAGATAATATAGACATTTTTCAAAGGTAAATACGATTTGTGTTCGGTTCCATACGATTGTAACGATAGATGGATTATTTTTAGGAAGTAAACGAGATACCTCCGATAAGGTTTTTAGTTGGAATGATGCAACGAGTAGCGGACAAGGCTGGACTATCAAGGGTGATCTTTTTAACAGCCATTCGATGAGTATCTGTTGCTACCATAGTAACTTGAGCTTCTTTAATTTCTAAAAGAGCCCCTTGGAAAACAGGACGGTCATCTTCTGTTGCCGCTGCATAGGTAGTAAGGTCGATTAGTTCTTTTAACTGATCAGAATCCATATCTACTTGGTTTTCGTTGTGAATTTGTTCTACCAAGGAAAAAAATCTTCTGGATTGATAGTAACGAATACGAATTCTGCTCCATCAGAAGAAAGGGTAATTTTATTAGAATCTTCTGGTTTGTTGATGGTAAGGCTTGTACCTGGTGCCTTTTTGTACAAATGTATTGAAATTATAAGAAGATACAACAGCAGTACCAGCTTCTTGAATATCTCCTGGAATGGACACCTTCATACCCAATTCAAAATCATTAGCTTGGAATTCTACTTGATCGCCTTTAGTTGTAATATAAATAGCTCCTGGTAAATTTGAGGAGGTTTTATTTTTGGGATACCTTTTTGGAGGGTGTTTACAACATGAAGTAAGTTTTTCTTTGGTAAAAGTAATATGCATGATTGATCCTTTCTTTATAGATAATCAATAATCTATCTTTTTCTAAGGCTGTTTTTTGATTGTTTCGTAAATTAGTAGTTTTAGTAGTAGGGGTTTGTGGATTTGTGAAAAAGTTTTTTTGCCCTTAGATGTTGTGGGCATGTGGGCATGTTTATAAGGGTGTGTATAGTTTGTAGAGACTTATCAACATATACACAGATTTTCTTATATTTAATTTTATCCACAAGCTTATCCACATATTGTGAACAGGTTTATACACTGGTCTTTATTTTTTTCTTTTATATCCTCTAGAGTATCGCGCAGAGCCGGATCTTTTTCCAGTTCTTTGGTGACCTTTGTATAAGCGTGAAGAATGGTTGTATGATCTTTGCCAAATGAAGATCCGATTTGTGGAAAGCTTTCATTAATCAGTTCTCGGCATAGATACATGGCGATTTGACGGGGAACGACGAATTGTTTATTCCTCTTACTGCCCAAGAGGTCTGTCTTTTTAATGGAAAAGTAGGATGCTATAAAAGTCTTGAATACCTTCAATTGTTAGATAAACTCGATTGGAATCTGGTAAGAGGTTAGTCAAGGCCTTTTGTGTAAAGGCTAAGTCGATAGTATGTATCCTCCCTTCTCCTACAGCCATGGACAAGAGTGAATTGAGAGCCCCTTTAAGGGATCGGATGTTATCTTTAAAAAGAAATGACAATAAATTCAATGGCTTCATGGTCAATGTGGAGTTGTGGAAATTGATGTTTCTTATGCTCAATGATGGATTGAAGGATAGCTGTACGCATTTCCCGGTCTGGTGGATCGATAGTGGTTACAGCACCTTCCATGAATCGTGTCCGCAATCGGTCCGTTAAGGATTTCATATCCTGTGGCATGGTATCAGAGGTCAATACGATTTGTTTATTATCGTTTTTTTAATACATTGAAGGTATGGAAGAATTCTTCCTGGGTGGATTCCTTATTATCGAAGAATTGTATGTCATCAACTAGTAATACATCAATGTTACGGAAGGTATTGCGGAAGGTTTCTGGATTCTTATCTCGAATAGATTTGATGAATGAATTCATCAGGGCCTCTGAGGTAATACACATAACCTTTTTATCTGGATAGCGTTGTAAAATATCATTTCCTATGGCGTGCATGAGGTGGGTTTTACCTAGACCTGATTCACCATAGATAAAAAGTGGATTGTAGAGTGTAGAAGGTGACTCTGCTACCGATTGAGCTAGGGAAAAGGCTACCCGTGTAGAATTGCCGGAGATAAAATTAGCAAAAGGTATAATCTGGATTGAGGCTAGATTGGGATAGGGTCCACATCGTTAGTAGTATGATGGGCATCTCTAGTAAAATTTCTCTGGGGATTCCTGTCCCTGCGGATTTGGAATGGATGGATATTGCCTTTGCTGGCTTGGTTTATTAGGGCTAATGATCACTGGATCTTGGTAAATTGGTTTGATGTATTCCTGATTTTTCAAATTCATTTGCTTTTAGGAGTATTTGTTTCTAGAGGATTTTGATCAAGCTGGGAAGTCTCTTCATAACTAGTAGGCATTCCCATACCCATATCGATGATATCTACATTGATGGAAGGCCCCATGATTTGATGGACTGCATCTAAGAGAACTTTGCGGATGATTTCATTTTTGCTCTATATAGTTTTTTTATAAAGCTTTGCATAACCCTAACTGTAAGGTATTATCAAGCAATTGCAAGGGTAAGAGACCAGAATGGATGGTCATTTCCCAAAGTTGAGGCGGTAATTGCTTCTGTGTTAGCTCCAAAATGGTTTGCCATTTCGAACCTAATTCCATATTTAACATGTGTCAGATCCTTTACTAGCAAAAATGTAAACAGATTTTTTTGTGGATACTTGTGGATAAGTTCTGTAAAAAAATATTCTACAAACTATATATAAATTAAGTAACTACAGGGAATTACAAGGTTTATTTTACCATGTGAATAACTTGTGGACAAGCTGTTTATAAGATGTGTATGAGAGTATGAATAAGCCTCATAAGCCTATAAAAATTGGATTTCTTATGTGTATAAATAAAAATTATTCACAATGTGGATAAGTCTCCTATGAAAGGTTGAATTAGGTGTAATTTCATATATCCATCATAAGAAAGGGTAACTATTGTTATAACACTTTATTTTTAATTTTTTTATAGTTTAATCTTACGTATTGACTTTACAGATTGACATTATAGTAGTTTAACCCTATAATTACACTGTTATGGTATAGAGTAAAACAAAAAAATACATTTCGAGGAGGTGTTTTACTGATGAAGCGTACTTACCAACCAAATACTCTTTTGGAGAAAAACGTACTCATGGTTTCCGTGAACGCATGAAAACTATTGGCGGCCGTCTCGTGTTAAAAACGTCGTCGTGCCAAAGGCAGAAAAACGTCTTTCTGCATAATATAATAGCTGTTTAGGCAGGAGAAAAACTTGGCTTTACTGCCAAGTTTTTTTCTTTATTCTCGGTATAATAGGAAGCATTCATGGATTACGGTATAGAAAAAGCGAGAAGGATTCAAAAGAATAGCGATTATCGACTAGTCTATAAGCACGGCAAGTATGAAGTAGGACGTATGTCCGTTATCTATCGTATGCCTGTAGCTAAGCAGGCTACTAAAATCGGTTTTGTAACCGGTAAGAAGGTAGGTTGTGCCGTGGAACGCAATCGCGCTCGTCGCCTTATGAAAGAGGTGTATCGCTTGCATCAGCATGAAATCCGTGAAGGCTATTCCATCGTCATCGTAGGTCGCGCTGGCTTGGCTAAGGCGGACTACAAGCAGGCGGAAAAAGGAATTGATGTACCTTTTTAAAAAAAGAGCAAGCTACTCAAAAATTAGGTACAGGGGAGGACCCTATATGCGATTACTTAATTTACTCTTGATAGGACTCGTACGATTCTATCAAGTCGCTATATCTCCTCTTTTACCGAGGAGCTGCCGTTTCTACCCTACCTGTTCAGCATATACACTAGCGGCTTTACGTAAATATGGTCCTTTGAAAGGCACTTGGTTAGGGCATCAAGCGGATATCTAAATGCCATCCCTTCCATAAGGGTGGTTATGATCCCCTTCCTAGCTGGGACAAAATTGGAAATGCCTAAGCGTTTGCATGGGTGAAATTTAGACCATACCATAACCACTATTAGACGCGTTAAGGACATATTATAAACCCTAGTATAGGAGACATTATCGTGGAATTTTTAAGCACAATTTTCCATCCTATCGTCAGTTTGATGAGCACCTTGTTGACATACTGCTACGAATTGACACAATTGATTGGCATTCCTTCTTATGGTGTGGCCATCATTATTTTGACTATCCTTATTAAAGCAATCTTGGCACCATTGACGGTAAAGCAAGTAAAGTCTATGAAGGCTATGCAAGATTTGCAACCTCGTATGAAAGAATTACAGGCTAAGTACAAGGATAATCCACAACTTTTGCAACAAGAAATGACGAAAAATGTACAGGAAATGGGCGTTAACCCATTGTCTGGTTGCCTTCCTTTGATCATTCAAAATGCCATTCTTGATTGCTATTTATTGGGCTTTGCAAGGGTATTCTTATGACCCAGCATATTAGCTTCTTATGGCTTCCTTCCTTGGGTGAAGCAGACCCATACTATGTTCTTCCTATTTTGTCTGCTCTATCCACTTATATTATCAGCCGTCAATCCATGGGCAATTCTGAAGGGCTGCAGCAGCACAACAAAAAGATCATGGGTTATATCATGCCGTTATTTATTGGTTATATCTCTTTGAACTTCCCATCTGGTCTTGTTATCTACTGGGTAATTTCCAACGTATTCCAATTGGTACAACAACATTTTATCTATAAATCTTTGAAATAAAATGGAGGTCCTATGGAATGTGTAGAGATTTCTGCTAAAACTGTAGAAGCTGCTTTGGAAACTTTCAAAGAAAAGGGCTATACCTTAGCATCCTTTGAGGTGTTACAAGAGCCTAAATCAGGGCTTTCTCGGTTTTTGGCCGTAAGCCAGCTATCGTTCGTGCCTATTATGAAGAGAATACCTCTCTTGAAAGTCCTTCTGAAACTGAAAAAGAAGACCAAAAAGAGCCCTTCTAAGAATCGTCAAATCCAAGAGCAAGTAGCGCAAAAGGGTTTAACCTTCCTTCAAGATTTATTTGCTAAGATGAACATTGATGTAACAGTTACTATGACAGTAAAATCTAAGGTTATTTATTATCAAGTTGAGGGCCAAGAAGAAATTGGTATCTTAATCGGTAAGCATGGACAAACCTTGGATGCTATTCAGTATTTAACTAGCTTAGTAGCCACTAAAGACCATCACGGTCTTAACCGTTACCATATCGTGGTAGATGTAGAAAACTACCGGGATCGTCGAGCAGATACCTTGAAAAGCTTTTGGCTAAAACGAATGGCTGAAAAAGGCTAAGTATGATCGACAAAAAGGTTCGTCTAGAACCTATGTCTGCTATGGAACGCAAGGTTATCCATATGGCCTTAGCTAAGGAAGAAGGTATTATTACCGATAGTGAAGGGCAAGAACCCTTCCGCTATGTAACTATTTCCTATAAGGCTTAAGACCCCATGTAAAAAGTTATCCGTAGATTATAAAAAAATAGAGTTCCTAGAGTATCATAATGATATTCTGGGGACTCTTTTTATGACTACTGTTAACTAGTTAGTAAAAAGTAATAGATTTTTATTATATAATAAAAAGATAGATTTTATTGATGTATACGGGTTAGTGAAAGTAGCCCTTATATGCTCGTTATATAAGGAGATTACTATGTATATTGATGATACCATCGCAGCCATCGCTACGCCTCCTGGTATTGGCGGTGTGAGCATTATTCAGGGTTAGTGGTAAGGATGCCTTTTTCCCTTGTGGATTCTATTTTTTTCAATCGGCCGGTAGTTTACCTCTTAAAGAGAGACCTAATAAAACTGTACAGTATGGACATATTATAAATCCTAAGACGGGAGATATCTTGGATGAGGTTATTCTCCTCCTCATGCAAGGACCCCACTCCTATACGGCTGAGGATGGTGGAAATTCAATGCCATGGTGGCATTGTATCCACTGCGCTATTCTTACCCTTCTTACTTCCTTGGGTATACGTCTAGCAGAGCCTGGTGAATTTACTAAACGAGCATTTATGAATGGTCGTATCGATTTGACTCAAGCAGAGGCTATCATCGATATTATTGAGGCTAAAACAGAAGATTCTCTGTCCCTTGCTGTTAAGCAATTGGATGGAACCGTTTCTTCTTTTGTAAAAAGACTTACGGGAAAATTTGATTTCGATGATTGCCCATTTGGAGGTAACCATAGATTATCCAGAAGAAGATATTGAAGAAGTATCCTCCCAAGAAGTGGGTCAGCAGTTACAACCTATTTTTAAGGCAAATGGATCAACTTTTGTCTACGGCTAATACAGGGCCGCCTCATTCGAGATGAGTATTTCCGCAGTTATTGTAGGGCGACCAAACGCAGGCAAGTCTTCCTTGATGAATGCTCTCTTACGGGAAAAATAGGGCTATTGTAACGGATATTCCAGGGACGACTCGGGACTCTATCGAAGAATATATGAATATTGAGGGTATATCCCTTCGTTTGGTGGATACAGCTGGCTTGCGACAAACTGATGACCAGGTAGAAGCTATTGGTGTACAAAAGGCAAGAGAATATGCTGATAAGGCGGATATAATTCTCTGTGTTATCGATGCTTCTAAGGATCTTTCAGAGGAAGAAAGGGATATCCTCCATGATGTGAGTGGCAAAGCATACTATCGTCCTACTTAATAAGTCTGATTTGGGCAGCGTGGTGACCCCTCCCATGATTCAAGAATTGGGAGAATTCGTAGCTGTAGAGCCTATTTCTGCAGCTCAAGGCCAAGGGTCTAGTGTCATTAGCAAATGGGTGAAAGATTTAGTTTATGGCGGACAGGGTATCTGCTGATCATTCTGCTATGCTATCAATGTACGGCATATTTCCCTCATGAAAGAGGCAAAAACTTATTTAGATCAGGCTGTGGAAAATATTTCCTTAGGTATGCCTATTGACTTTATTGCTACGGACCTCCGGTCAGCTTGGGAAGCCTTAGGGCAAATTACAGGAGTTCCTTACGAGAATCCATGGTAGATGAACTATTCTCCCGTTTCTGTTTAGGAAAATAGGAAACTGACAAAAATTATGAATAAAGAAACTAGTAAGTAGTTATTTTTTTATTAGTCATGTAAGCATGAAATAGTAGTACACTTAGTAGAATTTAAATAGTTAATTACAAACTAAGAGAATGAGTAAGGAATATATATGTATATAGTAGATTCTTATGATGTAATCGTCATCGGTGGTGGCCATGCTGGCTGTGAAGCTGCCCTTGCTACAGCTCGTATGGGCCAACGAACTCTCATGGCTACCCTTAATTTGGATAATATAGCCCTCATGCCATGTAATCCTGCAGTAGGCGGACCTGGTAAGAGCCATCTTGTCTTTGAATTGGATGCTCTGGGTGGACAAATGGGTATTAATGCAGATGCTACAGCCATTCAGATGCGTATGCTCAATTTGGCCAAGGGGCCTGCTGTTCATTCGTTACGGGCCCAATCGGATAAGTTTGAATACCAATATTTGATGAAACGGACTTTAGAAAACCAAGAAAAATTTGGATGTTAAACAAATTATGGTCAACCAACTCTTGGTAGAAGGTGGTAAGGTTACAGGGATTGTCACAGAATTAGGGGAAGTTTATCAAGCTAAGGCAGTAGTCCTTTGTACGGGGACTTATCTTAAGGGAAAAAAATTCTCATTGGTGATTATTCCTATTCTGGTGGTCCAAATGGTCAGCGGACAGCAGAATGCCTATCCCAATCTTTATTGGATCATGGCATTGAACTTATGCGCTTTAAGACCGGTACACCAGCTCGCGTAGATAAAAGAAGCCTTCATCCTGAAAAAAATGGAAGTTCAAGAAGGTGATCCACAGCATAGGGCTTTTTTTCCTTTATGTCAGAATGGGCAGATCGCAATAAGACCGTTTGTCATCTAACCTATACCAATGAAAAAGACTCATGAAATTATACGGGCTAATATCCATAGGGCTCCTATGTACAATGGCATGGTAGAGGGTGTGGGCCCTCGTTACTGCCCTTCCATTGAAGATAAGGTAGTCCGTTTTGCTGATAAGTCTCGCCATCAACTCTTTGTGGAACCAGAGGGCTTAGGAACTAATGAGATGTATGTACAAGGGATGTCTACCTCCCTTCCTATGGATGTGCAATATGCCTTTCTCCGTACCATTCCGGGCCTAGAAGATGTGGAAATTATGCGGCCTGCCCTATGCTATTGAGTATGATTGTTTAAATCCGACACAATTAACGCCTGCTTTAGGTGTTAAGCATATTAAGGGCCTCTATTCAGCAGGTCAAGCTAACGGCACCTCTGGCTATGAAGAAGCAGCGGCACAAGGTCTTATGGCGGGTATTAATGCTGCCCTTTACCCTACAAGGAAAGGAGCCATTTATCCTAGAACGATCAGAAGCCTATATTGGGGTTCTCATCGATGACTTGGTAACTAAAGGTACTAAGGAACCATACCGGATGATGACCTCCCGGTCTGAATATCGCCTCCTCCTCCGTCAGGATAATGCGGATTTGCGTCTGACAGAAAAGGGCCGTGCTATTGGTCTCGTATCTGATCAACGGTGGGGAAAAAAATTCCAGTCCAAAAAAAATCGGCCATGGAAGCAGCTATAGAAGCTTTGAAAAATACGCCAATCAACCCTACTCAAGAAACGCAAGAAACCTTGAAAAAGCTTAATACACCAGCGATTAAGACGGGCATAAGGGCCTTCGATTTAGTTAAGCGGGTGGAATTAGATTATGCTAAGGTGGCTGAAGCCTTTAGTCTTCCTCGCTTTAGCCCTGATGTGGAAGAAGAGGTAAATATTTCTATTACCTATGAAGGATACGTAAAGAAACAATTAGACCAAGTGGACAAGGTTCGAAAATTGGAGGGCAAAATATTGCCTGAAGAATGGGATTATGCAGAGATTAAGGGAATTACCTTAGAAGCTCAACAAAAACTCAATCAAATTCGTCCTCGATCTATTGGGCAGGCCTCTCGTATTTCTGGTGTGTCCCCAGCGGATATATCCGTCTTGTTAATACAATTGGAACACTATAATAGGACAAAGGGGTAAGCTATAGATGAGTAAATATGAAGATGTGGTCATTGCTGATCAAGATACCTTTATAGCTGATTTTTAAGGAGCAAATGGAAACGTTTGGTTTACCTATAAATGACCAGCAATGCAAAGATTTTTTTATAGCTACTATGTGGCCCTTTATAGAGGCTAATAGATATATGAATTTGACTGGCATTGTGGACATGCATGAGGTGATTATTAAGCACTTCATTGATTCTCTGTCTGCTTATGACCCTAAGTATATTAAGGATGGGGCTAGCCTAATTGACGTGGGGACAGGTGCTGGCTTGCCTGGCCTTCCTTTGGCTATCTATAATAGGTCCTTAAAGGTTACTCTTTTTGACTCCCTTCAAAAAAACGCCTTAATTTTTCTTCAGCATGTGGTAGATCAGTTAGGGTTGGATAATGTAATAACCCTTCATGGGCGGGCGGAAGACTTAGCCCATAAATCTGACTACAGAGAAACCTATGATGTGGCAACTAGTCGGGCCGTAGCTCGCCTCCCTATCCTCTTGGAATGGACCCTCCCCTATGTGAAAGAAAATGGCTATGTTATAGCCCCTAAAGGGGGCGGCCTATGATGATGAAATTAAGGAAGCCAAGCATGCCCTAGAAGTTTTTGTGCGCTAATTTAGATAAGACTCAGCCTATTAAGTTACCTGGCTTAGACGATAAGCGTGCAGTCTTATATATCAAAAAAATATGAGGCCTGTCCCTAAAAAGTATCCTAGAAAACCAAAGGAAATTAAGGATAGACCCCTATAAAAGGCTCTTGAATTATAAAATAGTCCCTAAGATATCTTAGGGACTATTTTTTTAACTGAAAAGAGAAAAAAAGATTGTGGAATGTAGAGCTATAATTTTTAAATAGATAGGTAAATTAAATAACCTGTTAGAATAAGTAAACTAAAAAGAGGAATAAAGATAATAAATTAATTAAAATTTATAAGTAATACTAATTAATAAAAAAAGTATTTTTATTTGATATATAGTAAAATCCTTACTAGATCTGTTGAAAGAATTTTTTTGCTGCTTGTATTGATCTATGTTTAGGGAATTTTTTTAAATAAGATATCTGTTTATTTAAAAATTTATAGTTTGGTACAAGATAAATATTAGTATAAATTAAGCGAAATATTTTTACTATGTTTTTTTGAAATAAGTCCCCTACCCTATCAAGATTACTTAATCGACATATATTCCCAATTATTAAAAATAGTTCTTTGATTTGAAATTGTTTCACGTGAAACATATTAAAAAGTAAAGTAATAGAATAGAAAGCTCTCATAAATAAAATAAGTGGAATAAAACTAAAAAAATAGCTGTTAATTTTTATGAAAAAGATAAGAAGTTATTAATTAGAAAAAAAGCTTAACTGTGCTATAATATAAGAGCTATATAGATTCTTATTAAGTTTAATGAGCGAGGTGAACATAGTGGGTAAAATTATTGCCATTACTAACCAAAAGGGTGGCGTTGGTAAAAACAACTACAGCTGTTAATTTAAGTGCGTGTCTAGCTGATGCTGGTAAAAAAAGTTCTTCTTGTAGATTTAGATCCGCAAGGTAATGCTTCTTCTGGTTTAGGCATTGATAAGGATAGCCTTGAACATTGCATGTATGACGTCCTCTTGGATGGCGTTAATATTAAAGATATTATTGAATCCACTATGTTAAAAAAACTATTTGTCGCTCCTGCTACTATTCAATTAGCTGGTGCAGAAGTGGGGTTAGTAGAAGTTGTTTCACGTGAAACAAAAATTAAAAAGAAGCCTTACATTTAATCAAAAGATAAATATGATTTTATCATTATAGATTGTGCTCCATCCCTTGGTCTATTAACGCTAAATGCACTTACAGCAGCAGACTCTGTTATTATTCCAATTCAAACTGAATTCTATGCTTTGGAAGGTGTAAGTCAATTAATGAAGACTATACAGGTTGTTCAAGGCACAACAAATAAGAATCTTGCTTTTAGAAGGTGTCCTATTAACTATGTTTGATGGGCGGACTAATTTATCTGTCCAAGTAGCTGAAGAAGTTAAAAAAATATTTTGGGACTAAAAACATATAAGACAATCATCCCACGCAATGTACGTTTGAGTGAAGCTCCTAGTTTTGGTGAACCAGTAATTGTATATGATCCAAAATCAAAGGGTGCAGATGTATATACAAAAGTTAGCTAAAGAGGTAATTAAAGATGCCAAAAACGCTAGAAAGGATATAAAAAAAGGCTTGGGTAAAGGACTAGGAGCCTTGTTGCAAAACTTCTGAACAGACTTTTTGAAGAAATTAATCAGCAGCAAACTCATGAACTACCACTTAAAGAGATAGAACCTAATCCAGACCAACCTCGTAAAAAAATTTTTACGGAAGATGCGTTGGAAACTCTTATGGAGTCGATTAAGAATTTCGGCATAGTACAACCGATTGTAGTCCGTAAAAAAAGGAAAAAAATATCAAATTGTAGCCGGTGAACGGCGATATCGGGCTGCAAGTGCTCTTGGCTTGGACCAGGTGCCAGTTATTATCAAAGATTATTCTACTGAAGAAGTAACAGAAATTGCTTTGGTGGAAAATTTACAACGGCAAGATCTAGATCCTATTGAAGAAGCCTTTTGCTTATCAAAGACTATTGGACACATTTAAGCAGACACAAGATCTAATTGCTACACGTGTTGGTCGTTCTCGATCTCACGTAGCTAATATGATGCGTCTCCTTAAGTTACCAGAAGCAATTCAAAATGACCTCTCTGTTGGCGAGTTAACTATTGGTCAGGCGCGACCTCTCTTGTCCTTGCCCAATGAAAAGACACAGCTAGAAGTAGCTGAAAAAAATTAAAGAAGAGGATTTAAATGCACGGCAAGTAGAAGCTTTAGTTAATTCTTTTGGCATCCACTAAAAAGTCAAAGACTAATAAAAAAAGCCAACCAAGAAGGATTCAGCTGAATTACGTGCCCTAACTGAGCGCTTGAAACTTTCCTTGGGAACTCCTGTTAATATTAAGCTAAAGGCTGGTAAGAAGGTACAAGGAAAAATTGAAATTTCCTTTGCATCTGAAGAAGAATTAAATCGTCTCTTGCTCTACATGGAAGCATCTTCAGCAGAGGGAGAATTATTAAATGATGTCTTTCACGTGTAAGAAGGTGATGTAAGAATGGTAGAAATAACACCACAAGCGAACCGGATTCATATTGGTTTCTTTGGTTCTACCAATGCAGGTAAATCTACCTTAATCAACCTTTTTGGCTGATCAATCTGTATCACTCGTATCCGATGTGGCAGGGACTACAACTGACCCTGTAAGTAAATCTATGGAAATTCTTCCTCTTGGACCGGTGGTCATCGTTGATACAGCAGGTATTGATGATAAAACAGAATTGGGCCAGTTGCGGATTGCTAAAACTCGTGAGGTTATTCCTAAGGTCAACTTAGGTGTATATGTGTTAAGGTCTGATCGAGATCCTAGCCCAGAGGATATGGCTTGGCTTAAAAATTTTAGAAACGGCTAAGCTACCAACTGCTCTAATTATTAATGAAGTAGTTGGGGGCCTTAACGGGCAAGAGTATTTACAAAAAAACATCCTAACTTAACTGGTTTAGTTACAGCTTTAGGTTATGATGATTTTAGCCAGGGACATAAACGACTCGAGCTATTAGATCTTTTAGGCGGATTAAAACCTATAGGGGCTGAAACAGGTAGGTCCTTGTTAGATGGCCTAGTTAAAGAAAATCAAACTATTGTATTGGTTTGCCCTATTGATTCAGCGGCCCCTAAGGGTCGACTCATCTTGCCACAAGTACAAATGTTGCGGAACATATTAGATTGTCATGCGATGGCCCATGTTGTACAAGTGGAGCAATTAGACTCATTAATTAAGGCATTAAAGGATAAACCAAATTTGGTTATCACTGATTCTCAAGCATTTGATCAGGTTAATACCATCTTGCCAGAAGATATTCCTTTGACTAGCTTTTCTATCCTCATGGCTCGTTTTAAGGGGCGTTTAAAGGATTTGATTGCTGGTGTAGAGGCCGTTAAGAATCTTAGACCAGGTTCTCGTGTTCTTATCTCGGAGGGCTGTACTCATCGTCGCCAATGCGATGATATAGGAACTGTTAAGATTCCTATGTGGCTTAAAAAAAGAATGGCTATGAAGGGTTACTATTGGAATGGACGAGCGGTGGTGCCTTTCCACAGGACTTGTCCAAGTATGATTTAATTATTCATTGTGGGGCTTGTATGCTAACGCGTCGTGAGGTCTTACGTCGACTCGATGTCTCTATCGTGCAGGGTGTTCCTATGGTGAATTATGAGGGTGCTTATTGCGTCGCTTCATGGTATACTTGAACGTGCTATTAGTCCTTTCAAAAAAATGAATTAGGAAACTAAAGGAGTTTTCATGTTAGAATTTTTTTCCAAGCTTGGATGCTCATCTTTATCGTTCCATTCTTAATTTTATTTATTTACTGCATTCTTTTTGCATGTAAAGCTTAATACCTTATCCAAGAAGTATAAGTACTTTATGGATGGTGAGAATGGCGTTAATATTGAACGTAAATTAGCTGTTGAGGTGAAAGAAATTCGGGAAGCTACTGCCTCCTTAGATGATTTATTTACCCGTCAAGAAATTATTCAAAAAAACACAAAGCAATACCTTCCAGAAGATTGGTTTTGTTAAATATAATGCCTTTGAAAATATCGGTAATGATTTGTCCTTTGCCCTTACCTTACTAGATGGCAATAATAATGGCATTTGTTTGTCTTCTATTTATGGGCGTAATGAATCCCGTGTTTTTCTCCAAGCCTATCTACCATGGCCGGGCCAGTGTAGCCTTGTCCCAAGAAGAACAGGATAGCTTGAATGAGGCACTTAGTAAGGCTGTTACAGAAGAGTCTATGGCACCTAAAGAGGAGCAATAAGAGTATATGAAATTACCAGCTTTTTAAAGGACTCGACCTCTCTAAGATTATTAACTTCCAAGGGGATCAAGGAACCTTAACCATGTCCCGGAAGAAGTGGAAAATTCTTGGTTTGGTAGGGGCGATGATCTTGCTCTTGGCCATTATCATGACCGTTTGGGGCATTGCTCGGCAGGCGGAAGTAGTACAATTACGTCAACAAACCCAGCTGCAAACAGAGCAATTAAAACTATTACAAAAAGAAAACGGATGCTTTGGATAAAAAGTTAGAAACTCTTGATCAATTGGATCAAGAGATCCGTAATATGGTTAAAGGGTCTGAAAAAGGAACGCCGGCACAAGGGGCGGCGAATCTGAGACCCCAAAGTCTCCGAGCAGTGATGATTCAGATAAGGAATTAACACCAGCGCAAATGTCCGCAAAGTTGTCTCGTATGGATGCACAAATCCAACGACGCTTGGCGTCCTTCTACATGTTGCGGTCCGTCCTCAAAGATGGGGTTGGTGCTGACATCGCTGCTATGCAGAGCGTTAATTTCGCCGCTAGTGTGACTGGTTCTAATACGAGAACGCCTTCTATTTGGCCTACTACAGGTGTTATTACATCTGATTTTTGGGGCCCGTGTAGATCCTGTTTCTGGAGGCCAGGCCTACCATGAAGGGATTGATATTGCTGATGATTATGGCACTCAAGTTGTGGCTACAGCAGCTGGTACAGTTACCTTCGCTGGTCCTACTGATGGTGGCTATGGTAATTTGGTTGAAATTGACCACGGCAATGGTATTGTGACCCGTTACGGTCATAACTCTGTTGTTTTAGTCAGCCCTGGTCAACAGGTTCGCCAAAGGGATGTTATATCCCTTATGGGGTCCACTGGCAAATCAACAGGGTCTCACTTGCATTACGAAGTTGATGTGAATGGTACTCCTGTAGACCCAATCGTATTCCTGCCAGTAAAAAAATTAATAACCTATGATCGTATAAAGGGATTGTATCTTATGATACAATCCCTTTTGCATTGCTCGTAAATGCCCTATAATAGAAGTAGTATATAGTATTTTAGGAGGTACATTATATGACCCAAGGCTATGTACAAGTGTATACAGGTGAAGGCAAGGGTAAAAACTACAGCTGCTATTGGTTTGGCTATTAGAGCCATAGGAGCAGGTAAAAAGGTTCTCTTCTTGCAGTTCATGAAATCAAAAATATATAGCGAACATAAGATTTTTACCTAACCTTCCTAATATCACCTTGGAGACGGTTGGGAAACCTTTCTTTGTCATCAAGAAGGGCATGAAGTCACCCTCAAGAATTATCTCGATGGGGTGATGAGGTAGTCGTCTTTGAGGCAGGGTCATCCGCCAAAAGACTATGTAGAACTCATTCAGAAAGGCTATGAGTTGGCCCATAGGGCCCTCCAATCTGGGGACTACGATCTAGTCATTTTGGACGAATATAATATGGCCCTTTTCTTTGAACTTATTAGTTGGACTCAAACAGAGGCCTTGTTGCGGGATAGACATCCTGCTGTAGAGGTAGTATTCACTGGTCGTAGTGCTCGCAGGACCTTATTGATGCAGCTGATTTAGTAACGGAGATGAAAGAAGTTAAGCACTACTACCAACAGGGAGTGAATGCCCGTTTAGGTATTGAAAAATTAAGGGGTAATCTATGACCATAGCACTCATTGTGCTACTAGTTATTATTAGTCTGATAGGACTCATTCTTTTGTTCGCCTATTTCCTATTCTTTGAAAAGCATCCGGTCGTCACCCCATGATGGTTGACCTATCCGTCAAATGGCTCTATCGCCTCTTTGCCTTCCGCCTTTCCTATGAGGAAGGAGGACCTTTTATAAAAGAACTCTATATTTGGGGTTCAATGAAAATGGGCAAGGCTCGTGACTACGACGAGTGGTTAGAGAAGAGGATAGAAAAGGAAGTCAAGGAAGAGGATTTAGCAGAGGAAAAAGAGAAAGAGGAAACCCATACAAAATTTGAAGAAGAGGAGGAAGCTTCCTATAAAAAGCATGTTTCCTTCTCCTCCGATGGCCAGGTCTTGGCTACAGAATATGGGCAAGATTCTTCAGCAGGCAAGCCTTCTACAGAAAGTCATGTTGAGACTCCATCTAAAGAGGATTCATCTGGCCATGATAGTAATCAGGGGACAGGCAGAAAAAGCCCTCAGGACCCTAAGGGCCTTTTCCCCAGGCCAGAAATCCGAGAAGGAAGGCTTGGATTACTTGTGGTGGAAGCCTTACATCTTGAATCGTGCATTCTGGTCAGCCCTGAGTCGTTTTTATGGCCTCTTGTTATAACCATTCCAAGCCACGGTCTATGGTAGTTGAAGGTAAGTTTGGCTTACCTAATCCTTACTATATGGGCATATTGGCAGGTATCCTCTATACGCGATGGCCTCAGGCTATGAAAGAGATTGAATTGGAGTTTGTAGAGCCTTCTTATGAAGGATCTATTTATATCCAAGGGCGTATGTTTTTTATTGGCCTTTGCTTGGTTCGGGCTTCGTTTTGTATTAGCAAAGCCTGTACGACAATTAATCAGGGCCACTGGGGTATTTTTTTCCTCAAGTGGAAAAAGGCTAAGTCCGCTAGTAACTAGTAGTAAAATTTTTTATAAAAAGTAAATAACAGTAAATAATTATAAACATATAATAAAGGCATTTCTCAATTAGATGTAGTACAATACTACTAGATAGTCCCGTATGAGACCATCTAATGAGGGCCTAGGAGGTTAATCCATGGACAATACAGTATTGCAAGAGAATCTCGACACTATTTTTTTGAAAAAAATTCAAAAATATGATTAAGGTTGAGACTGTAGTTGGTGAAGCTGTTCAAATTGGCGACGCTATCCTCGTTCCTTTTGTAGATGTTACCTTTGGTTTTGGTACAGGCACCAATGAAGGTACTGCATCTAATCCAAAAAGCATCCTACGGCGGTGGTGGCGGAGGGGCCAAAATGGAACCGACTGCGGTTCTCGTCATTAAGGGCGAACGGATTGAACTCTTCAATATCAAAGGCAGCGCTAAGTACACAGGCTTTGATCGCCTGATTGGTATGGTGCCTGACTTGATTCAAAAAAATTGCGATCGGACAAGTACATTTACTTGAATGATGAGGCCAAATAGGCTTTTGTGAGGTCCTTAATTGCCATTTCATAAAGTCTGGGATATAATTGTCATTAGTGATTAATGACGCCTTTTAAGGAGGATATACTATAATGAACTTCAAAAAGCAAAGTAGCAACACTTTCTCTTCTTGGTACATTAGCAGCAACTGCTATGGTAGGCGCTAATGGTATCGGTATCATCAATATGGCGGAAGCTATTCATAACTATCCTGGTTATGGCGCTTTGGAACTCAAAATGAAAGCCGTTGACGCTGAATACCAACCTAAATACGAATCCGAAATGAAAGCGATTGAAAAGCTTTAACGATCCACAAAAGCAACAAGCTCAATACAATGCTAAAGTGGCTCCTATGATGCAACAATACGAAGAAAAAAATTGGTAAACTCCAAGAACCAATGATGAAAGATATCTTCGAACGCGTTGAAGCTGTTCGTGTACAAAAAGGGTCTTGATGTAGTTTTTGGCAACACCACAAGCTATCGTGGCTCCGCTTAAAGCTGACCTCGCTATCGTTACTAAAGATGTAATCGACGGTTACAAAAAAATAAGATAAGTTAACTAGATTCCTTGCTGGTTACATACAAAGAAGACTCCCTTTACGGGAGTCTTCTTTGTATGTGTATTTAATATTAGTAAAGATATAATTTTTCATGTATAGGTCGTAGAAAGAGTGCTATACCTATAAAAAGCCCCCAGCTCATATGGGGGCTTTTTTTATTTTATTATTTAGCCTTGATGGCATAGATTAGTTGGGAACTATCTTGACCTTCTACGATAAATTGGTAATTATCCGAGGCCCCTTCTACGAAGTATTGGAACCAAGTTTGATAAGCAAGGGCCATGAACTTAGGATCGATACCGGCCTTTTGCCAGTAAGGCATTTGATGTTGGTGATCACCTACCCATTGGTAGCAGTCTTGAGTGGCCTCTACCAATTGGTCGCCACCATCACATGGCATACCATTGACATAGAAGTTTTGGAGGAGGTTGTAGATCATTTCTGCATTGTCTTCGGCCATTTGTTCCTTAGCTACAGTGCCACAGGCTTTTGCCATGGGTTGCGAAGGCATCTAGGATAGCCGTTACTGTAGGAAGGGCTTCTTCCCTGCGTAGCATCCAGGAGGTCTTGGATGAAGGAGGCTTCTCGCACGGAGGATACCATGATTTGGTTTTGTAACCAGCCGTGGATAGTTGCCTTCATCGATAACTTCTTCTAGGGGAACTTTTTGGATCGATAGGCGCTCCGTATGTATCTACGGAAATCTCGTGTAATTCATCAGCAAGATCGCCTACAGCACCGCGAGCTTTCTCAAGGATAAGGTTTTCACGGTCCGCCAGTAATTGGATTTTTTTGTAGAGCCAGAAGTGGATTTGACCAAGAAATTCAGACATGTTGTTCTCCTTTGTGGATTGATACTTATGTGATTTAAATTCTGATGTAGGATCCTATCTTGGTGTTAGAAATAGACCTTACATAGTATTAGGGGGACAATGGGAGGGTATATTAACGGGCTGCGTTGAGCTTTTTGTAGTAAGCTATCTACATCTTCACCATGGATATTGGCTGCTTGCCAGAGTGGTTCCATGGTAGAGGATGAGCAACCCAAGCAGCCCATGCCAATGGATTGGAGGACTGGGATGCAGTTTGGATAGGTATCTACGATTTCTCGAACGATGGTATTAGCCGTAATGAGGTCGCCAGCTTGCAGGCCTTGGGCTTCATCCAAACCCTGGTTACCTTGGCCAGGAAGGACTACTTGCGGTTCTGCTACTGGTGCCTTATGTTCTGTTGGTGCTGCTGTGAGATCACCGATAACGGCTTCTTTGAAAGTTTCTAGGCCGATGCGGTCGATGAATTCACCCATCCGTTCGATTTGAGCATTATCCTTGTAGTAGTTGAAGATGCGGTCTACGAGCCAAGACCTGAGCTTCTGTGCCTACATGGGCGATGAGGTTTGCAATACGTGGATGAGCACCACCAGATCCACCGGCATAAACATCCCAGCCTTCTACTTGACCGATGACGCCAATGTCCTTGAGGGCTGCTTCTGTACAGGAGTTAAGGCAACCGGCAACGCCCATTTTTAGTTTGGAAGGTACTTCTAGGCCGATGTATTTTTTTATCTAATTGCATACCCAAATGGATGGAGTCTTGTTTACCACGTTTACAGAAGGTCATGCCAGGGCAGACTTTCACAGACCGGACACGATTACGGGTGGTTGGCGCTGGTGTCATACCCAACATATCCCACGCCTTATCTACATCTTCTGCCTTGAGGCCAGTAATCATAATCCGTTGAGCTCCTGTGACTTTCACAGTGGCATGGAAGGTTTTAGCTACTTGGGAAATTTTATCTAACATCTCTGGCTGAATGAAGCCAGCTGGGATGTGGTGTAATTGCATAGGTTCGTTGACCATTGCGGATGCGTTGTAAGTTACCTGCTACTTGAGCCATTTAATAATTCCTCTTATAGACACTTTATATACATAATTTTTATATATACATTATATAGCAAGCAGGAAGGTAATTGTGTGACCCTGGCTACAAAATTTCCTAAACTTAAGGCCTTCTATGACCAAGGGGCCCATCTGTGTTAGAATGATAACCTAGATTAAGCGAGGTAGTAATGAAATCCTTATATAAAGAAGTGCAAGCAGGGGCCTTTATCAGGCGGCCCAATCGATTTGTGGTTGTCCTTGATTTGGATGGCCAAGAGACAAAGTGTCACCCTACCCAATCCGGGGCGTATGTGGGAACTCCTCTATCCAGGGGTAACCATCTATGTGACGCCACACCCAAAAGAGGGGGCGGCTACCCAACACCGGGTGATTGGTATTGAGCGTGATGGTGTACCCATCATGTTGGACACTAATTATTCTAATGATGTAGCTCAGTATTTAGTGGATCATAAGCTGATCGAAGGCTGGGAGGAATGGTCTGTCGTACGTCGTGAGTATACCGTAGGCAAGAGTCGATTTGATTTACTATTAGGTAATGATCAAGGGCAAAAAAATTTCTCCTAGAGGTTAAGTCCTGCACCCTATTTTTCTGAGACGGGGGCCATGTTTCCCGATGCTATAACAGAGCGAGGTCGTAAGCACCTGATTCACCTCCGTGAATTACAAGAAGAGGGCTATCATACAGGGGTTCTCTTTTTAGTGCAATGGGACCGCGCCCGGTGGTTTTTACCAGACTATCACACGGATTTAGCTTTTTGCTCAAACCTTTCAGGAAGTTGCGGACCGCCCTAGATTGGAAGGCCGTATCACTTGCTTGGGATAAGACCTTTACCCTACCTAAGGTCATAGGCCCTTGTCGCTATCCAGCTGATCTCTTAGCTCAAGAAGCCCATGATAGTGGTGTTTATGCCATGGTCTTACAACTAGAAAAGGCCCAAGATTTGGAAATTGGGTCTAAGGGAATCCTGCATTTTAAAGAAGGTTATTATATTTATGTTGGCTCCGCTAAGGCCCATTTAAGTAAGCGTCTTGAGCGCCATAAGCGCAAGCGGAAGAAGATGCATTGGCACCTAGATTACCTACGAGGGTCCTGCCATGTTATTGCAGCCCTTCCTATTCGGACAGCTGTTCCTTTAGAGTGCCTATTAGCCAAGGCTGTAGAGGCTGTAGCTGATTGGTCGGTTCCTGGTTTTGGCTGTTCTGACTGTCACTGCCAAAGCCATTTATTCGGCATGGTGGAAAACCCTATTCATGCAAAAGCATTCATGGATGTTATTGAAGATTTTCGCATGAATCGTTTGGATCAACTCATCGACGAATAAGTCACTATAGATCAAGGCTAGCTTGTCTAATTCATGGATTAGTCATAAGAGCCTATAAATGGTATAATATAGGTTGAATCTTATTGTCTGAAGAAATAAATGAGGTGACACTGTGGAAGAACAATCCTGGAGCCATGGTAATATCCAGCCCGTTCAGATCGACAAGGAAATGAAGACTGCTTACATCGATTACGCTATGTCCGTAATCGTTATGCGTGCTTTGCCCTGACGTTCGTGACGGATTGAAACCGGTTCATCGCCGTATCTTGTACTCCATGCAAGAAACTGGCATGACTCCTAATAAACCATATAAGAAATCTGCCCGCCTTGTTGGTGACGTACTCGGTAAGTACCATCCACATGGTGATAGATCTGTGTATGACGCTACTGTTCGGTTGGCGCAAGATTTTTAATACTCGTTATCTTTTGGTTGATGGCCATGGTAACTTTGGTTCCATTGACGGCGATAGCGCGGCTGCTATGCGGTACACAGAAGTGCGCATGGAAAAAAATTACGCAAGAAATGTTGGCTGATATCGACAAAAGAAACAGTTGACTTCATGCCTAACTATGATGAGTCCTTGCAAGAACCTACCGTATTGCCAGCTAAAATCCCAAATCTCTTGATTAATGGGTCTTCCGGTATCGCCGTAGGTATGGCGACTAACATTCCTCCACATAACCTCAATGAAGTGGCGGATGGAATTATCACCTTGATCGACAACCCAGATTGCACTACAGAAGACTTGATGCAACATATCAAGGGGCCTGACTTCCCAACAGGGGCATTGATTTTAGGTCGCGATGGTATCCGTAAGGCCTATGAAACAGGTCGCGGTTCCATTAAAAATGCGGGCCAAGGCTACTATCGAAGAAAATGGCTAGGGTAAACACAAGATTGTGGTTACGGAAATTCCTTACCAAGTTAACAAGGCTCGGGTTATTGAAACCATTGCAGCCTTGTCTCGGGATAAGATCATTGATGGTATCACAGCTCTTCGCGACGAATCTGACCGCAAGGGCCTGCGTATCGTTGTAGAATTGCGGGCTGATGTACAACCGGATATCGTTCTCAATAAGTTGTACAAGCACACACAATTACAAGATTCCTTTGGGGTTATTATGTTGGCCCTCGTAGACGGTCATCCACGAATCTTGTCTTTGAAAGAAGTGTTAAAACCACTATTTGACACACCGTTTGGGTGTCATCGTGCGCCGGACTCAATTCGAATTGAACAAGGCTGAAGCCCGTGCTCATATCTTGGAAGGCCTGTTGATAGCTCTCGATCATATTGATGAGGTAATTGCTACCATTCGTTCTTCCGCTACGGATGAAGTTGCGAAGAAGGCTTTGATTGAAAAAAATTTGGCCTTTCCGAAAAACAAGCGGTTGCCATCCTGGATATGCGTCTTCGCCGTCTCACTGGTTTGGAACGCGAAAAGATTGAAGATGAGTATAAGGAATTGCAAGCACTGATTGCAGACCTTAAGGCCATCTTGGCTAGTGAAGACCGTCAACGGACCATCGTAAAAGAAGAATTGGACGATATGAAAAAAACGCTACGGTGATAAACGCCGCAGTGAAATCACTATCGATACATCCGACCTCGATGTGGAAGACCTTATCGCTGATGAAGAAATGGTCATCACATTGACTAAACAAGGTTATATTAAGCGTATTAATGCTAATGTGTACCGTAACCAACATAAGGGTGGGGTTGGCGTTGTAGGTATTAAAACCAAGGAAGACGATTATGTAAACCAAATTATGCATGTTCGTACTCATAATACCTTGCTCTTCTTCACCTCTGATGGTCGTTGCTACCGCTTGAAGGCTTATGAAATTCCAGAAGCTTCTAGCCGTAACTCCCGTGGTACTGCTATGGTTAATGTGTTGCCACTCAATGTAGGGGAACAAGTAACTACTATGATTGACTTGGAAAAGATCCAATCTGATGTGAACCTCTTCTTCGTTACTAAGTTTGGTGTGGTAAAACGGACTAATATTGAGGAATTCCGCAACATTCGCCGGTCTGGCCTTAATGCCATCAACCCTAGATGAAGGAGACCGTCTCATTTCTGTGAGCATCACAAATGGTGGCCAAGATATCCTTATTGGTACTAAGAAAGGGATTGCTATCCGCTTTAGTGAAGAAGATGCACGCCTTATGAAGCGGGCTGCCCATGGTGTACGAGGAATCAAACTCAATGCTGGAGATATCGTTGTAGGTGCAGGTGTTTTGGATTCTGACGAAAGTGAATGTCAAGTATTTACAATTTCTGAAGAAGGCTTTGGTAAACGCAATGAAGCAGAAGCTTATACCTTGCAAAAACGCGGTGGTAAGGGCTCTAAAAAAACTTCAAAATTACCAATAAAACAGGGGATGTAGTAGCCGTAGAAGTTGTTCGTGATGACGATGAAATCATGTTAATTTCTGAACAAGGCAAGATTATCCGCTTTAATATGAATGACATCGCTGTTAAGAAGGGCAAAGCCATTTCTGGTGTAAAAACTCAAAACTTAGATACTGGTGATAAGGTTGCATCTATTGCTGTGGTATCTGCTTCTGAAATGGAAGAAGAAACTGAGTAATATGCTTTGCTATCAGCTGTAATCCATAGGCCCTCAATCTGTATGGCTACAGATTGGGGCCTATTTTATATCCTCTAATGTATAAAAAAAGTTATTTGGGGTTGGATGGCAATAGTAGTTAATAATATAAATTATGACCTGGTACCTACTAGATATAGTAGGTAAACAAAAAGTCCAAAGATGATGAGTTAAAAATGAGCGAAAAAGTCAGTAAAAATACTGAATTTAGGGCTTGTCAAAGACAATGATCTAGCATATAATAATGACACGGCTCGAGAGAGCCTATTAATTTTGTCTTAAATATATAGAGACAAAAATTAATTCAAAAAGATTGTAAATAACGATTGACATTTTTATTGTCAGAA
>BNJV01001847.1_pt1 | contig 71155 bp, 106 predicted proteins | sample 8540591 | NCBI WGS metagenome assembly BNJV01 (sample SAMD00202457, study PRJDB9452) | human saliva metagenome | host: Homo sapiens
AAAAGAAAGATAGAGAAAAAAACAGCTCCGAAAAATCGGGGCTGTTTTATGATTTATTCTTCATCTGGTGTGAGGATCATAGGGATGATAATCGGTTCACGTTCTGTATTTTCATAAAGGAAGGGGCGAATGGCGTTGACAATGGCACCATTGACAGATTGAACGCTAGCATCCTTGTTTTTCAGTGCGATACGAATGGCATTGAAGAGGATACGCTGGCTTTGGCGAATCAAGTCTCCGGACTCTCTCATGTAGACAAAGCCTCGGCTGAGGATGTCTGGACCAGACAGAATCATCTGCGATTTGAAGTCAACAGTTGCGACTGCTAGAACGACACCGTCTTCAGATAGATCGCGACGATCTTTGAGGACAGCAGCACCGATTTCACCGATACGATTTCCATCGACATAGATATCTTGGGCGTTGAAATGACCTGCTATACGAGCTGAGTCAGCAGTGAGGGCAAGCACATCACCATTGCTCATGATAAAGATATTGTCCTTCTCGACACCAGTATCCACCGCTAGTCCAGCGTGGACTTTTTGCATGCGGTATTCACCGTGGACAGGCATGAAGTATTTTGGCTTAATCAAGCGGAGCATAAGTTTTTTTGCTCTTGCTGACCACCGTGTCCAGATGTATGGATATTGTTCACTTTACCGTGGATAACTTCGACACCAGCTTCAGAAATGATGTTAATCAGTTTGTTGACGCTAGTCGTGTTTCCAGGGATTGGACTTGAAGAGAAGATAACGGTATCACCTGGTTGGAGTTGCACCTGACGGTGGGTTCCGTTGGCGATACGAGAGAGGGCTGCCATAGGTTCACCCTGACTACCTGTACAGAGGATCAGAACCTCGCCTGCAGGATAATCTTTGATTTCATTTGGCTCGATAAAGGTTCCCTTAGGAGCTTTGATGTAGCCAAGCTCAATTCCGTTGACAATGGCCTTTTCCATAGAGCGACCAAAGACCGCAATCTTACGTCCAGTCTTAACAGCGGCTTCTGTTGCTTGTTGGAGACGGAAGATATTTGAGGCAAAAGATGCAAAGATGATACGTCCTTCAATGCCTTGGATAATCTTCATGATGGATTGGCCAACGACTTTTTCAGAGTTGGTAAAGGTTGGAATTTCTGCATTTGTCGAGTCAGACAGGAGACAGAGTACACCTTCTTCACCAAGCGCAGCCATACGGTGCAAATCTGCTGGTTCACCAACTGGTGTTAAGTCAAACTTGAAGTCACCCGTACAGACAATTTTCCCTTGAGGAGTATGAATGACAATCCCCAAAGGCTCTGGAATAGAGTGAGTAGTTCTAAAGAAAGTTGCCTTGAGATTTTTAAAGGTCAACTCTGTGTTATGGTTGATTTCGTAAAGTTTGGCGTTGCGCAGGAGGCCGTGTTCTTCGAGTTTCCCACGGATCAAAGCCAAGGCAAGTGGTCCAGCATAGATTGGGACATTTGCTTGCTTGAGCAGGAATGGAATCCCACCGATGTGGTCCTCGTGTCCGTGGGTAATCAAAACAGCCTTGACGCGGTCGATGTTGTCTACGATGTAAGAGTAGTCAGGAATGACATAGTCGATACCCAGCAAGTCATCTTCTGGGAATTTAATCCCAGCATCGACGATGATAATCTCGTCTTGGTATTCAATTCCGTATGTGTTTTTCCCGATTTCTCCCAGACCACCGATGGCAAAAACGCCAACTTCTTCAGGTTTAAGAGTATAGGCCATATTAGAACTCCGTAATTTCGAAGGCGCCAGTTTCTTTTTCGTAATCTAGCAATTTGTCAGACAAGAGTTCGATATACTCGATATTGTACTCTGGGCGATTTTCTTCGACAAGTTGGCGAGCAGCGATACGACCCTCAAGTTCTGAGCTGGCATCGATGTCTAGGTAAAGTGCGCGTGTTGTTTCACGACGTGGGCTACGTTCTTTTGTTTCTTGATAAAAAACTTTGTAAATCATATAGTTCCTTTCTATTTACAGGTCAGCTTATTCCAAACTTTTAGCATAGATTTGTTTGATTTCATTCCATTTTGTGTCTAGATTGACCTTGATTCGTTACAATTATTTCAATTATACCACAAAATGAAAAATTAGTAAAAGACGGAAACGAGAAAGTCACAGGTCGGCTTTTTTTAGTAAACGCTTGCAAAAATAAAGAAAATGTGTTATATTGATAACGGGAGTGGAATTTATTGCTTGTCATAATTCCATATAGTTTTTAAGTCAAGGAGGTTGCCCTATGTATAACTTATTTGCTTTTGCTATCGGAGCTCGCTTGGTAGCTTTTATTGTTTTTGTTGCTTGCGTTTATGCGGGGAATCTTCTATTTGCCAAACTGGAACGACGACAAACCAAGTTCTTGTGGAAGATTACCTTTGTGACTCTCTATTCGCTTTTTCTCCTCCTCGTAACCTATGTCGTTTGGTTTGTATTTTACTTTGGATTAAATGCTTAGATGCCCTGCTCATGCTGGGGCTTTTTGTTTGGGGATAAAGAAAATTCCCATGTGCCAGCTTTTGTAGTATAATAGTAAGCAGACAAAAAGATAGGAATGTGTTATGAAAGTATTAGCTTTTGATACGTCCAGCAAGGCTCTTTCTCTCGCTATTTTAGAGGACAAGCAGGTTCTTGCCGAGACGACGATTAATATTAAGAAAAATCACAGTATTACCCTCATGCCAGCCATCGATTTTTTGATGGAGAGTTTGGACTGGACGCCCAAGGACTTGGACCGAATCGTGGTGGCAGAAGGACCAGGTAGCTACACAGGCTTGCGAATTGCGGTAGCAACTGCCAAGACTTTGGCTCATACTCTGAACATTGAGTTAGTTGGTATGTCTAGCCTCTTGGCTCTGGTGCCCTACCAACAAGAAGGCTTGTTTGTCCCCTTAATGGATGCGCGTCGCAACAATGTTTACGCAGGATTTTATGAAAATGCTCAGCCTGTCATGTCAGAAGCTCACCTGCCTTTTGAGCGAGTGATTGAGCTAATCAAGGGTGCTAGTCAGGTAACCTTTGTCGGAGAAGTTGGCCCCTTTGTGGAGCAGATTCAAGAACACTTGCCAAGGACTAATTACAAAGAAACCTTGCCTAATGCAGCCAATCTAGCTCTTTTGGCCTGGGACAAGGAAGTAGACTCCTTGCACGACTTTGTGCCTAACTACCTCAAGCGTGTCGAGGCTGAGGAAAACTGGCTCAAGAACCACACCGAGTCTGGTGAGTCTTACATTAAACGCCTATGATAGAGATCAAACGAATCCAAAAACAGCCTGCCTTGGCTCAAGCCATCTACGCTGTTATGATAGCTGTTTACCCAGTCAGTCCTTGGACGCTGGAACAAATCCAAGCAGACCTGTCCCAAGATCAGACTTGGTATGCTTTGGCTTATGATGGGGTAGAAGTGATTGGCTTTCTAGCTGTGCAGGAGAATCTTTTTGAAGCAGAAGTCCTGCAAATTGCTGTTAAAGGAGCCTATCAGGGTCAGGGGATTGCCTCGGCCTTGTTTGCTCAATTGCCGACAGATAAGGAGATTTTTCCTCGAAGTCAGAAAAGTCAAATCAACGAGCGCAAGCATTTTACAAGAAAGAAAAAGATGGCAGTCATCGCTGAGCGAAAGGCCTACTACCATGACCCAGTCGAGGACGCCATTATCATGAAGAGAGAAATAGATGAAGGATAGATATATTTTAGCATTTGAGACATCCTGTGATGAGACCAGTGTCGCCGTTTTGAAAAACGACGATGAGCTCTTGTCCAATGTCATTGCTAGTCAAATTGAGAGTCACAAACGTTTTGGGGGCGTAGTGCCTGAAGTAGCCAGTCGTCACCATGTCGAGGTCATTACAGCCTGTATCGAGGAGGCGCTAGCAGAAGCAGGGATTACTGAAAACGATGTGACAGCTGTTGCTGTTACCTATGGACCAGGCTTGGTCGGAGCCTTGCTAGTTGGCTTGTCAGCTGCTAAGGCCTTTGCTTGGGCACATGGACTTCCACTTATCCCTGTTAACCACATGGCTGGTCACCTCATGGCAGCTCAGAGCGTGGATCCTTTGGAGTTTCCCTTGCTAGCCCTCTTGGTCAGCGGTGGACACACAGAGTTGGTTTATGTTTCTGAGGCTGGTGACTACAAGATTGTTGGGGAAACGCGTGATGATGCGGTTGGTGAGGCCTATGATAAGGTCGGCCGTGTCATGGGCTTGACCTATCCAGCTGGTCGTGAGATTGATGAGCTAGCTCATCAGGGGCAGGATATTTATGATTTTCCTCGTGCTATGATTAAGGAAGATAATCTGGAGTTCTCCTTCTCAGGTTTGAAATCGGCCTTTATCAATCTTCACCACAATGCCGAGCAAAAGGGAGAAAGCTTGTCCACAGAGGACTTGTGTGCTTCCTTCCAAGCAGCTGTCTTGGATATTCTTATGGCAAAAACTAAGAAGGCTTTGGAGAAATACCCTGTTAAAACCTTAGTCGTAGCAGGTGGTGTGGCAGCCAATAAAGGTCTCAGAGAACGCCTAGCAGCCGAAGTTACAGATGTTAAGGTCATCATCCCACCTCTGCGACTCTGCGGAGACAATGCAGGAATGATTGCCTATGCCAGCGTCAGCGAGTGGAACAAAGAAAACTTTGCAAATTTGGACCTCAATGCCAAGCCAAGTCTCGCTTTTGATACCATAGAATAAGGAGTCAGCTTAAAGCTGGCTTTTTTCCTTTTTTAAATGTCAGAATATTTTGACGAATTAGTGTGAATAATGATATACTATATAAAAAATAGGAGGTGGCAAGATGATTGAGAGAATGGAATTGGGGGAATTTTACAAGGAATTACGTTTGGCTAGAAAACTCAAGCAGTCAGATGTGGCTTGTGCTGGACTAACAGCCTCTCAGTTGTCAAAGTTTGAGCTAGGGCAGTCTATGCTATCTGCGGATAAGTTGATTCTAGCCATCCAAGGGATCAATATGAATTTTGATGAGTTTGGTCATAAGCTCAACAATTATCAAGAATCCCTACATATGCAAATTGGTAGAAAGGTTGTGGATCGCTTTGCCCACCAAGATATAGCTGGTTTAGTGCAACTATTAGAGGAGGTCAAACAAGAACAGATGGCAGAGACCTATCGTCGTTTGAATGCTATTGTAATCAAAGATGCCATCCATTCCTTAGATAAAAGCTATCCCCTAGCAGAGGAGGATAGCGAATTTTTGACCACCTACCTCTATGCTATTGAGTCTTGGACCTGGTTTGAACTCTATCTCTTTTGCAATACCATGCCCTTCTTGAGCAACCAAGATTTGATATTTTTATCAACCTCGTTACTTGAAAAATCCAAGGAATTTAAAGAGTTGGTACATAATAGACTGTATATGAAAAGTGGATTTCTGAATATTATATCAGAACTCATGGAGCGTAAGCTATTTTCTTATATTCCAATCTTTGAGGCCGAGTTGGAGAGCATGCTTCGTCCATACGATGTTTTTGAAAAAGTATTGTGGCAGTTTTTAAAGAAAATGCAGATTTTCCTTCAAACCAAAGGAAGCAATCAAAAAGAGATTGAAAGCTTTCTCCAATCTCTGCAAGTATTAGAAAATCCACAATTGATAGCCCTTTTTGAATTGCGTTTGCAGCAATACAAAGAACTTATCGATTAGTTAGAAATGGGAAGACGATAATCCATTCGGTAATGAGTAGAAGTATTAGTTGAATTTTTCTTTTTTTCATATTATTAGCCTCCTTGTCAGTAGTAACTTTATTATACCAGGGAAATAATCAAATCTACCAAAATCGCAAATAAGAAATTGCTACAAGAAAAAATGTCAAATATGCGATTTTCTAAAATAAGCTAATTTTCGTGTTATACTGTCCTTGTAAAGCACTTGAAGCAAATCCTAGGTCGCAGAAGTGGTTTACAAATGAAGATAATTGAAGGAGTGTAAAAGATGTTAAATTTACAATTTGCAGAAACAATGGAATTGACAGAAGCTGAGTTGCAAGATGTTAGAGGAGGAAATATCACTTCGGTTTGCGTGGGTGAAAATATTGGTTGTGGTGGCAGTGCTTTGCCTGCTTGGGGAGGTAGAGGTATTAGTCCCAGACCTTATGGGGCATTTGATTGGACTAATGGGCTGATTGAAGGACTGTTTGGAAAACGCCGTAACTAATATTTAGGAGAAGAAACTATGAAAAGGGGAGAAACGAAATTTTACCTAGGAACCATTTTGGTACTTATGTCTTATTACTTGATTTTTAGTTTAGTAGTGAGATTAGAGTTTGTGGATCAATTATCAGATTTTGGATTTTATGGGATTCAAATTTTATTGATAGTAATTGAAGGAATTGCTAGTACTGTGCTTCTTGTTAAGAGTCAACGTTGGAAAGATTACGGTCGATTTCAGTTTCGTTGGTCCTATCTGGGTATCTTCTTTCTTTCCTTTATATTGATGTTTTTGTGGGTAAATATAACGACTAGGATCTTTCCCAGCACACAAAATAGTAGTGCTATAAAAGAAGCTGTAGCCAATTTGACGGGAATTAGTTATTTTGTGACACGTATTCTCTATGGCAGTCTTATTGCTCCGATAGTTGAGGAGTTAGTTTTCCGTGGCCTTCTGATGACAGCCCTATCTAAATTTAAAAAATACTATATTGATGCCATTATTTCTTCCGCACTCTTTAGTCTCATCCATGTTTTACAATATGGATGGGTGTTAACAGACTTCATCGTTTATGCAGGAGCAGGTCTGCTACTCTGTATTCTTTTTCGTTATACACGTTCAATTTATTGGTCAATGGCACTTCACATCTTGTGGAATACCTTTTTAATTATTGTGAGCTTATTGGTGTTTGGATATTAGAAAGATGAAATATGAAAAAGATAATCTCGCGCCACTACTTTATTATAGCTGTTATGCTAGTTATTGCTGATCAGGAGTTCAGTAGTCTAGTTTTACGCAGCGACCTTGTTGCTGGTCTATCTGACTTTGGCTATTATCTGTCAGATATGATGTTGCACTTTCTTGTGGTTCTATTTGCACTTATTGTTATGATTTGGTCAGGTAAATGGCAGAAAATCAACAGTAGAAAGTTTAAAAGGATCCTATCTTTTCTATTCCTTCCTAGCTCTGCTTGCTTTTGTTGTTTGGAATTTTGTCACCTTTTTTCTTTTCCCACCTACTCGAAATGAAATTTCTTATCAACATGCTGCTCCTACTTTTACAGGAGCTACGGCATTTTTGATGTATTTTTTTTATCCTGTGATTGCAGGTCCCATTTTTGAAGACATGATTTATCGTGGATTAGTGATGACTGCTCTGGAAAAAGGGAAGAAATGGGGATTAGATGTACTTGGTTCGGCTGCTTTATTTGGAGTCTTGCACATTAGTAATCATGGTTGGGTCTTGACAGACTTTGTCTTCTATATGGGTGGAGGTCTTATATTTGCAGTCTTATTTAGAATGACAAAGTCAATTTATTGGCCTATTGGGACTGCATATAGTCTACAATGGCATTGGTCAGATTTTGATGTTACTGTAATTTTGGTTGTTAGTAGTATCGCGGTCTATCCTTGGGGAAAGATTCCCATTTGAATTTAAAAAGGAGTTGTGATGAAAGTATTTCTTCAAAATAGAGATTTTAGGCAATTAACTATCAACCAGTGGATTTCAACGCTTGGGGATACGATTTTTTATCTGGCCTTCCTGAATTATGTGGCAGATGCCTCTTTTGCCCCTTTGGCGATTTTACTTATCACGATTTCAGAAACCCTTCCCCAAGTTCTACAAATCTTTCTGGGAGTTTTGGCGGATTTTCAACATCATCGTGTCCTAAAATATACAATTATTAGTTTTGCAAAATTTTTGCTTTACTCTATAGTGTCCCTATCGCTTTCAGGGCAGTCTTTTCCTTGTTGATAGTAGCCTTTATTTGTCTGATTAACCTCTTGTCTGACACATTGAGTTATTTTTCAGGCGCCATGCTCACTCCGATTTTCATTAGAATTATTGGGCAAGATCATCTGGCAGAAGCTATTGGATTTAAACAGTCAACTGTTAGTTTGGTGAAAACAATCAGTAATATTTTTAGGAGGAGTCTTATTAGGTATTCTATCCATCCAGTTTATTTCCTTGCTGAACGCTCTTACCTTTTTTTAATCGCATTTTTTTAGGTATCCTCTTCATAAAAAAATGATCTCTTGAAAGTAGAAAAAAACGATTAGCTATCAAGAAGGACTCTCTGTAAAAATCCTTTTTGCCAGCATTTGCTCCAATCATCGAAAATTGATATGGAATATGAATCAGGTGCTCTTGGTTTTTGTTTATTATTTCTATTAGTCAAGCAGTGATAAATGTTACAGTTCCTGTTTCTACTCTATTTTTGAGGAATCAGCCCTTTTTGAATTTACAAACAGGTCAATCTCTTGCCTTGTTATCCACTCTTGAATTAGCAGCCCTTATTGTTGGAAGTCTTGTGAGTGGCTATCTGAAAAAAACGATTTCTATAAAAACAGCTCTATATGCCTCACTTGTTATCCAGTTGCTTCTTCTAGTAGGATTTGCCACAGTTCGTTTTGACTGGATTCTTATCTTTAGTGCCTTGGATGCCTTTTTCGCAGGTGTCCTCTCTCCTAGATTACAGGAACTCATTTTTAAACAAATACCTGAGGAGTCAATGGGAGCAGTTCAATCCTCTATCGGTGCTATTACGGTTGTTTTACCGAGCTTATTTACAATAGCTTTGGTAACCATTGCTACTAGCTTTGGAACTCTGGCAGTTAGCTTTGTTTTATTGCTATTTCTTCTAGTTGCCTTTTTCATGCTCCTGAATATCCGTGAAAGTATCTAGCGGAGAATTTCTATAATATATGTTTGAGACTGGATTGCCAGTCTTTTTATGATAGCTACAATCAGCAGACTTTTTTCTCTTTCCTGAATGTGTTATAATAGTCCATGCTGTGGCTGGAGTCTTTTCAGCCCATTTATTAAGACAATATGAGGAGAAAGATGAAAGAAAAAGGATTTTGGGAGGGAGCGCAGGCAGCTATGCCAACGGCTCTGGGTTATGTCAGTATCGGACTGGCCTGTGGGATTATCGGTGCGCCCTATGTGACACCTGTTGAGATGGGCTTGATGAGCCTCTTTGTTTATGCTGGGAGTGCCCAGTTTGCCATGCTGGCACTGATTGCGGTTCAAGCACCTGTGGCAGCTATTGCTATGACGGTCTTTTTGATTAATTTGCGTCTCTTTTTGTTGAGTTTGCATGCGTCAACTTATTTCCGTCATACCAGTCTCTGGCAAAATATCGGTATGTCTAGTCTCTTGACTGATGAGACTTATGGCGTTTTGATGGGCGAATTGGCCCATGCAGACAAGGTCAATCCTATGTGGATGCACGGAAACAATCTCAACAGCTATGTGGCTTGGTTTGTGGGAACAGTAGTCGGAACGGCTCTGGGTGGTCTGCTACCAAATCCAGAAATCTTTGGATTGGATTTTGCCCTGGTTGGGATGTTCATTGGAATTTTTGCTTCGCAATTCCAGATTATGCAAAGACGGATTCCTGTCCGAAATCTGCTCATTATCCTAGCAGTTGTTGCGGTGTCCTTCTTTTTGCTCTTGACAGTGGTGTCTCAGTCACTAGCTGTTCTGTTTGCGACCTTGCTAGGTTGTACAATGGGGGTGGTTTTAGATGGTCAGTAAGTATCTTTTATTAGCAGTTATTTTCTCTGGCTTGGTGACCTGGATTCCCCGTATGATTCCCTTCATCTTGGTCAAGTATAAGGGGTTGCCTGCAATCGTTGAGCGTTTTTTGAAGTTCTTGCCCGTTTCTATTATCTTTGCCTTGATTCTTTCAAGCGTAGTGACAGGTAAGGTTGGTAACTTACCTCAAATCAAATGGTTGGACTTCTTAGCAGTCTTTCCAACTGCTTGGGTGGCCTTTCGCTACCGCAATCTAGTCGGAACAGTTCTCTTTGGAGTGGTCTTGATTGCAGTCTTGCGTTTGGTCTTTTAAATCAGCCATAAAGAAAACCTATCACAGAGATAGATATCATATAATGGCGTAAATGCTCTTTTTCTGTTAAGATTATAAGGTATTCTATTTTGGAGGAAATGACATGAAAAAAATCGTTAAATACTCATCTCTTGCTGCCCTAGGACTTGTTGCTGCAGGTGTGCTTGCGGCTTGCTCAGGTGGTGCTAAGAAAGAAGGAGAAGCAGCTAGCAAGAAAGAAATTATCGTTGCAACCAAATGCTTCACCAAAACCATTCAACTACGAAGAAAAATGGTGAATTGACTGGTTACGAAATTGAAGTGGTTCGCGCTATCTTTAAAGACTCTGACAAGTATGATGTCAAGTTTGAGAAGACAGAGTGGTCAGGAGTCTTTGCAGGACTTGACGCTGACCGTTACCAAATGGCCGTTAACAACATCAGCTACACCAAAGAACGTGCTGAAAAATACCTTTACGCAGCCCCAACTGCTAAAAACCCTAACGTTCTTGTAGTGAAGAAGGACGACTCTAGCATCAAATCACTTGATGATATCGGTGGAAAATCAACAGAAGTTGTTCAAGGGACAACATCAGCTAAACAGTTAGAAGACTACAACAAGCAACACTCAGATAATCCAACTGTCCTTAACTATACTAAAGCAGACTTCCAACAAATCATGGGACGCTTGAGCGATGGCCAGTTTGACTACAAGATTTTTGATAAAATCGGTGTTGAAACAGTTATCAAGAACCAAGGTTTGGACAACTTGAAAGTTATCGAACTTCCAAGCGACCAACAACCTTACGTTTACCCACTTCTTGCTAAAGGTCAAGATGAGTTGAAAATCATTTGTAGACAAACGTATCCAAGAACTCTACAAAGACGGAACTCTTGAAAAATTGTCTAAACAATTCTTCGGAGACACTTACCTACCAGCAGAAGCTGATATTAAATAATTTCTTGAAATCATCCATTCTGAGTAAGGTGGATGATTTCTCAGTTTTTAGGGATATAGTTTTAAACTATATATCTGGCTATCTAATAACAATTTGTGAAATCAAACAAATTGTGAGATACTAGTACGGTATTATTTTTAAGGAGAAAGAATCATGAAAATTAAAAAATGGCTTGGTGTAGCAGCCCTTGCTACAGTCGCAGGTTTGGCTCTTGCAGCTTGCGGAAACTCAGAAAAGAAAGCAGACAATGCAACAACTATCAAAATCGCAACTGTTAACCGTAGCGGTTCTGAAGAAAAACGTTGGGATAAAATCCAAGAATTGGTTAAAAAAGACGGCATCACTTTGGAATTTACAGAGTTCACAGACTACTCACAACCAAACAAGGCAACTGCTGATGGCGAAGTAGACTTGAACGCTTTCCAACACTACAACTTCTTGAACAACTGGAACAAAGAAAACGGGAAAGACCTTGTAGCGATTGCAGATACTTACATCTCTCCAATTCGCCTTTACTCAGGTTTGAATGGAAGTGACAACAAGTACACTAAAGTAGAAGACATCCCAGCAAACGGAGAAATCGCTGTACCAAACGATGCTACAAACGAAAGCCGTGCGCTTTACTTGCTTCAATCAGCTGGCTTGATTAAGTTGGACGTTTCAGGAACTGCTCTTGCAACAGTTGCTAACATCAAAGAAAATCCAAAGAACTTGAAAATCACTGAATTGGACGCTAGCCAAACAGCTCGTTCATTGTCATCAGTTGACGCTGCCGTTGTAAACAATACCTTCGTTACAGAAGCAAAATTGGATTACAAGAAAGCACTTTTCAAAGAACAAGCTGATGAAAATTCAAAACAATGGTACAACATCATCGTTGCGAAAAAAGATTGGGAAACATCACCTAAGGCTGATGCTATCAAGAAAGTAATCGCAGCTTACCACACAGATGACGTGAAAAAAGTTATCGAAGAAACATCAGACGGTTTGGATCAACCAGTTTGGTAATAAGAAACAGGGAGGTGGGAGAGAAAATTCCACCTCTTGCTTTTGTATAGAGCATGGATTGTCAGGAAGAGTAGTTCATAGAAAGGTAGAGAGAATATGGTTTTTCCTAGCGAACAAGAACAGATTGAAAAATTTGAAAAGGATCATGTGGCCCAGCATTATTTTGAGGTTTTGCGTACCTTGATTTCTAAGAAGTCGGTCTTTGCCCAACAGGTTGGACTTAAGGAAGTCGCAAACTATTTGGGTGAGATTTTTAAGCGTGTTGGGGCTGAAGTGGAGATTGATGAGACTTACACGGCGCCTTTTGTCATGGCGCATTTCAAGAGTTCGCGTCCAGATGCCAAGACCCTAATTTTCTATAACCACTATGACACTGTGCCAGCGGACGGGGATCAGGTCTGGACGGAGGATCCCTTTACGCTTTCGGTCCGCAATGGCTTCATGTATGGGCGTGGGGTTGATGACGACAAGGGTCATATCACAGCTCGTTTGAGTGCTGTGAGAAAATACATGCAGCACCACGATGATCTGCCTGTCAATATCAGTTTTATCATGGAGGGAGCGGAGGAATCGGCTTCGACAGACCTAGATAAGTATCTGGAAAAACATGCGGATAAACTCCGTGGAGCGGATTTGTTGGTCTGGGAACAAGGGACCAAAAAAATGCCTTGGAACAGCTAGAAATTTCTGGTGGAAATAAGGGATTGTGACCTTTGATGCCAAGGTAAAAAGCGCTGATGTGGATATCCATTCTAGTTATGGTGGGGTTGTGGAATCAGCTCCTTGGTATCTCCTCCAAGCCCTACAGTCTCTTCGCGCGGCAGATGGCCGTATCTTGGTTGAAGGCTTGTACGAAGAAGTGCAAGAACCAAATGAACGTGAATTGGCCTTTGGTGGATACCTACGCTCAACGAAATCCAGGGGAAATCAGCCAGATTTATGGTTTGGAATTGCCTCTCTTACAAGAGGATCGCGCAGCCTTTCTAAAACGTTTCTTTTTTGAACCTGCTCTCAATATCGAAGGGATTCAGTCCGGTTACCAAGGGCAAGGGGTTAAAACGATTTTGCCAGCAGAAGCCAGTGCTAAGCTAGAAGTTCGTTTGGTTCCTGGCCTAGAACCGCATGATGTTCTGGAAAAAATTCGGAAACAGCTAGACAAAAATGGCTTTGATAAGGTAGAATTATACTATACCTTGGGAGAGATGAGCTATCGCAGCGATATGAGCGCGCCAGCCATTCTCAATGTAATCGAGTTGGCCAAGAAATTCTATCCACAGGGCGTTTCAGTCTTGCCGACGACAGCTGGGACAGGGCCAATGCATACGGTCTTTTGATGCCCTAGAGGTGCCAATGGTGGCCTTCGGTCTAGGAAATGCCAATAGTCGAGACCACGGTGGAGATGAAAATGTGCGAATCGCCGATTACTACACCCATATTGAATTAGTAGAGGAGCTGATTAGAAGCTATGAGTAGAGATATTATCAAGTTAGATCAGATCGATGTGACTTTTTACCAAAAGAAGAGAACCATCACAGCGGTCAAGGATGTGACCATTCACATCCAAGAAGGGGATATCTACGGAATCGTTGGATATTCTGGAGCAGGGAAATCAACCCTTGTACGGGTGATTAACCTCTTGCAAAAACCATCTGCAGGGAAAATTACCATTGACGACGATGTGATTTTTGATGGCAAGGTGACCTTGACGGCCGAGCAGTTGCGTCGTAAACGTCAAGATATCGGGAATGATTTTCCAACATTTTAACCTGATGAGTCAAAAGACGGCAGAGGAGAATGTAGCCTTTGCCCTCTAAACATTCTGGACTCAGCAAGGAAGAAAAGAAGGCTAAAGTAGCCAAGTTGTTGGACTTGGTTGGCTTGGCGGACCGTGCTGAAAACTACCCTTCACAACTATCTGGAGGGACAAAAAAACAGCGTGTGGCCATTGCGCGTGCCTTGGCCAAATGATCCAAAAAAATCTTGATTTCAGACGAGTCAACTTCTGCCCTTGATCCCGAAGACAACCAAGCAGATTTTTGGCCTTGTTGCAAGATTTGAACCAGAAAATTAGGCTTGACGGTTGTCTTGATTACGCATGAAATGCAGATTGTCAAAGACATTGCCAACCGTGTAGCAGTTATGCAAGATGGTCATTTGATTGAAGAGGGTAGTGTCCCTTGAAATCTTCTCAGACCCTAAACAACCTTTGACCCAAGACTTTATCTCAACAGCAACAGGAATTGACGAAGCCATGGTCAAAATCGAGAAGCAAGAAATCGTGCAACACTTGTCTGAAAACAGCCTTTTGGTGCAACTCAAGTATGCAGGTGCTTCAACAGACGAGCCACTTTTGAATGAATTGTACAAGCATTATCAAGTAACGGCTAATATTCTCTATGGGAATATCGAAATCCTCGATGGTACTCCTGTTGGAGAATTGGTGGTGGTCTTGTCAGGTGAAAAAGCAGCGCTAGCAGGTGCCCAAGAAGCCATTCGTCAAGCAGGCGTACAGCTAAAAGTATTGAAGGGAGGACAGTAAGATGGAATCATTGATTCAAACCTATTTGCCAAATGTCTATAAAATGGGCTGGGCTGGTCAGGCAGGCTGGGGAACAGCCATCTACCTAACCCTCTATATGACAGTTCTTTCCTTTATCATCGGAGGTTTCTTGGGGCTAGTGGCAGGTCTCTTCCTTGTCTTGACAGCGCCAGGTGGTGTCTTGGAAAATAAGGTCGTTTTCTGGATTTTGGATAAAGATTACCTCTATTTTTCCGTGCGGTTCCCTTTATCATTCTCTTGGCAGTCTTGTCACCCTTCTCTCATCTAATCGTAGGGAACAAGCATTGGTCCAAATGCGGCTATCGTACCGCTATCTTTTGCAGTCTTTGCCTTCTTTGCCCGTCAAGTACAGGTGGTATTGGCTGAGCTAGATGGTGGTGTCATTGAGGCGGCTCAAGCTAGCGGAGCGACCTTCTGGGATATCGTGGGTGTTTACCTATCAGAAGGTCTTCCAGATTTGATCCGTGTGACGACTGTGACCTTGATTTCCCTTGTTGGGGAAACAGCTATGGCTGGTGCGGTTGGAGCTGGTGGTATCGGTAACGTAGCCATCGCTTATGGATTTAACCGCTACAATCACGATGTGACCATTTTGGCAACCATCATTATCATTTTGATTATCTTTGCAATCCAATTCTTGGGAGATTTCTTGACCAAGAAATTGAGTCATAAATAAAAAAGAGCCGCCTGGCTCTTTTTTAGTAATCAGATTTTCTGTGCAAATTTTTTACTCAAGGTTTGTCCAATCAAGGCACCCACTAGGGCTCCGATGACAACACTTGCGATAAATAGAAGGATGGTTCCAGGATTTGGCGCAACCATGATACGGTCGATATATTCTTGGGATTTTCCTCTTGCTAGAAGAGTTGCCATATAGGCTTTGGGAGCAATCCACATAAGTAAGATTGGACCAGTTGTGTTAAAGGCAAAGAGAATGAAAGAAAAGAAGTTCTTTGTTTGGTCCTTGTATTTTCCGAGGCTAGCTACTCCATCTGCTAGGAGGCCACAGATAATTCCAGGAAGGAAGGCACCAGCACCGTGTTTAGTTCCCAAGAAAAAGAGGGCAATGACAAGGCCGATAGTGGTAATGGCTCCAAAGCGCGGAACTTTTGCGACTAGGATCATATAGACGCTACCGCCGACAAGGGCAGTAAAGGCAGGCGCATAAAACATGTTTCCAGTTTGGTCAAAGAGATTGCCCAAAAGGACACCAATCCCCATGCAGAGGAAGTAAAGAACTGCAAAAAGCAGTGTAGTTAAGATAGATTTTTTCATGAATTGTCTCCTGATCATTTTTTCACAATTCTCATTGTACCACGGTTTGATGGGATTGTAAATGGGTACTAGAAGTTTTTGAAAACGCTTGAAATATGATATAATAGTTTCATAGTTATTTAGGAGGATATCATGGGGAGATTTTTAGACTTTGTCTTTAATCGTTTCTTTCTAGGGATGATTGCGACAGCCTTCTTTTGGCTATTAACCTTAGCAGGAGGGATTATTCTTGGTCTAGCGCCGGCTAGCGCCACCTTGATGAGCCTATATGCAGAACATGGTTATAGCTTTCGGGAATATAGTTTGAAGGAGGTCTGGTCTCTTTATAAGCAAAATTTTGTCTCAAGCAATCTGATTTTCTATAGCTTTCTAGGAGTGGATTTGATTTTGGTCTATGGCCTGTATCTCTTGGTACAATTGCCTCATCAGACTATTATTCATTTGATTGCGACATTTTTGAATGTTCTAGTAGTTGCCCTGATCTTTTTGGCTTATACAGTATCTTTGAAATTACAAGTTTATTTTGACTTGTCTTATCGAAATAGTCTCAAACTATCCTTGATTGGCATCTTTATGAGCCTATCAGCTGTGGCCAAGGTTCTCCTTGGGACAGTGCTACTTGTGGCAATTGGTTACTATATGCCTGCCCTACTTTTCTTTGTAGGAATTGGGATGTGGCATTTCTTTATCAGTGATATGTTGGAACCTGTCTATGAAAGTATCCATGAAAAATTGGCGACAAAATAGAATGAAGCAGTTTTGGCTACATACGCTTCTGCGAACCTACAGTTCAGTTATGATGATTATTATTGCGAGTTTTGCAATCTTACTCTCTTACGCTGACTGGGATTCACGGGAAAAGGAAGCTCAGAGAGTAGCCCAGCGTGTAACCACTCGAACAGTCGAAGAGGTGGAATATTATTATCGCGAGTCAGCTCAACTAGCGCAAGATTTAGTAGCCAATCAAGACCGTATACAAGGGGTTTATAAGTACTTTAGCCTGTCAACTTCTGAGTATTTTTATTGGTTGTTGGAGCATCAAGCAGCTTCGTCAACTTCTATTTCTCTGTATGAAAATATTGATGACCTGTATGTTCAAAATGACTATATAACGGGTGTTGCAATCGTCTTGCAGGACTTTAAAGAAGTTTATGTTTCGAGCAGAAATGAGAGAGGGGGTCATTCGGTACTTGCGGAAGGCTTTAAACCGGAGGCCAATAGTTTTGGAGTTCCTATTTTAGATCCAGCGACGGATCAATCTATAGGGGTTGTTTATATTTCCTTGGATCCAGAAATCTTATACCATGCTGTAGACAATACCAGAGGTCATATCCCGATGGCTGTTACTGTGACATCGCCTTTGATACGGAGATTTTTCATATTGGTGAGAGAGTCAATAGGGAGCATGAAAACTGGTTTGTTGGTGTGACCTCTCATGGCTATCAGGTTCAGGTGGCAGTTCCCAAAAACTTTGTTTTACAAGGAACAGTGACTAGCTCTGCTTTGATTGTGGGCTTGAGCCTTCTCTTTATTGTCATTCTCTATCTGACCTTGAGGCAGACCTTTGTTAATTACCAAAAGCAGGTAGTGGATTTGGTGGATTCCATTCAGGCTATTGCCCAAGGGGAAGAAGGTCTTCGCATTGCTACGCTTGAAAAGGATCAGGAATTGCTCTTAATCGCAGAGACCACCAATGATATGTTGGATCGATTGGAAAAGAATATCCATGATATTTACCAGTTAGAACTTAGTCAAAAAGATGCCAATATGCGAGCCTTGCAGGCTCAGATTAATCCTCACTTCATGTATAACACGCTAGAGTTTTTGCGCATGTATGCAGTTATGCAAAGTCAAGATGAGTTGGCAGATATCATTTATGAATTCAGTAGTCTCTTGCGTAACAATATTTCCGACGAAAGAGAAACCCTTCTCAAACAGGAATTAGAATTTTGCCGTAAATATAGCTATCTTTGCATGGTTCGCTACCCCAAGTCCATTGCCTATGGTTTCAAGATAGATCCAGGGTTAGAAAATATGAAGATTCCTAAGTTTACCTTGCAACCGCTGGTAGAAAACTATTTCGCGCATGGTGTTGACCACAGACGGACAGATAATGTGATTAGCATCAAGGCACTTAAACAGGATGGGTTTGTGGAAATTTTAGTGGTCGATAATGGCCGTGGAATGTCAGTTGAAAAGCTGGCAAATCTCCGAGAAAAATTAAGTCAGAGACAGTTTGAACACCAAGCCAGTTACAGTGATCAAAAGCAGTCTATCGGGATTGTCAATGTACACGAGCGTTTTGTGCTCTATTTTGGGGACCGCTATGCCATTACCATAGAGTCTGCAGAGCAAGCAGGTGTTCAGTATCGTATTACAATTCAAGATGAGTAGAAAGGGAGAAAATGTATAAAGTATTATTAGTAGATGATGAGTACATGGTGACGGAAGGTCTGAAGCGTTTGATTCCCTTTGATAAGTGGGATATGGAGGTCGTCGCAACAGCCAGTCATGCCGATGAAGCTCTAGAGTATGTCCAAGAAAATCCCGTCGATGTCATCATTTCAGATGTCAATATGCCCGACAAAACAGGGCTTGATATGATTCGGGAGATGAAAGAGATCTTACCAGATGCTGCCTATATCCTGCTTTCAGGTTATCAGGAGTTTGATTACGTAAAAAGAGCAATGAACCTTAGTGTGGTGGACTATCTGGTTAAGCCTGTTGATAAGGTAGAGTTGGGAAATCTGCTGGAGAAGATTGCAGGTCAGCTCGGCGAGAGAGGAAAGAAAAGTCAGACTCTCAGTCAAGATTTAGATGAGGCTGGATTTGTCAGTTATTTAGGAGATAAGGAGAACTGGTGGATAGGCCTATCCAAGGAAAAACAAGGCTCCTTCACCATTCCCTACTATGTCTTGGGTCAAGATTGGCAGATTTTCATTTCTGACCAACCCCTAGATGGTTTAGTTGTTACAGCTTTTGAAGCTCCTTATCAAGAACACTTTGAACGCTGGAAGCTGAACGCTGAGAAAGCCCTCTTTTACGGCTCTGTAAATCTACAACAGTCTCAGAGCCTCTTTGCCTACTACGAACCGATTTATAGGGTTATCATTCAGGGGAATCTCAATCAAATCGTGGAAGAGTTAAACCTTTTGGAGAAGGTGGTTCTTGAAAATACACCGCGTGTTCCGATTACCAAACAGCTTTTTATCCAGTTTGTCATGGATGTCTTCCACTTGTTTGAACACCTCAAAGCTGATGATATGACGGATATCGTCAAAACCATTCATGCTATTCAATCCTTCGATGAATTGGTTCCTTATATCAAGGAAACTCTGACTCGATTCTTTGGGCAATATCGTATGAATGAAAATGTGGTCAGTGTGCTGGAAGTCATTGGGCGTGATTATCAGAAAGAACTTTCCCTCAAGGATATCAGTAAGGATCTTTTTATCAATCCTGTATATCTAGGTCAGTTGATTAAGCGAGAAACCAATTCGACCTTTGCAGAGTTACTAAATAAACAACGCATTAAGGCTGCCCAGCAGCTCTTGCTTTCAACTAGTGACAGTATCGAAGATATTTGTTATGCCGTTGGTTACAGTAATGTTGGATATTTCTATAAAGTGTTCCGAAAATTGTGCGGAAAATCACCAAAAGCCTACCGAAAACAGGTAGAAACTACACTATAATATTTGTATCCCTTTACAAAAAGTGCTATAATATCAATAATAACATCAGGAGGTTCTATCATGAAAAAGAAACCGATTTATCTATGGGTCTTGCTAATCTTGTCTGCTCTTATTTCAGCTACGTCTCTGTTTGGAATGTTGAGTCCCTTACCTAGCAAAGAAGCCCTTCGTGCCGCTCAGAAACAAGTTGCAGGGGTCAGTGCTCAGCAATTAGAAGACAACATCAATTACACCTATAGAGTAGCAGAATCAACTCATTCTATTTTTAATATGGCCTTGATTGTGCTATCTGCTATTTTAGTTGTAGTAGCGATTGTCTTCCTTATTCGTAAGAATTTGCAATATGCAAACTATACTTATGTCGGCTATGTTTTGCTAGCCATTATTGGTTCGATTTATGGCTATGTTGGTTTACAGGACGCTGTGCAGTTAGTTCACGATGAAAGCATGCGTTTAGGGATAAGTGTTATTTCACAAGCCGTTAGTATTCTCTCTATCGTCATCAATGTTCTTTTCCTAGCCCTTGTCTTCTACAAGATTTGGCGTCAACAGAAAAGCCTTGGCAGAAGAAGAGGAAACAGAAGAACTTGCTTAAGTATTGACAAAAAAGAACTATCAAGTTACAATCTTGGTAGTTCTTTTTCGATTAAAAATAAAATCATGGAGGTAAATATGAAGACAATTTCTTTAGTTTATATTAGTCTGAGTGGCAACACTGAGAGTTTTGTGACACGCTTGAAAGACTATCTCTTGTCCCAGTACGAGGGAATTGAGGTTCAAAAGATTCATATCAAGGATTTGGTCAAGGAAGGCCAAGATTTTCTATGAAATGGACCATCCCTATGTCGCTTTTTTGCCGACCTACCTAGAAGGTGGGAATGGCGTGGATAATGGAGATGTCGAGATTTTGACGACACCAGTGGGGGATTTTATCGCCTATGGTGACAATGCTAGTAAGTGTTTTGGCGTAGTTGGTTCAGGAAATCGTAACTTTAATAACCAATACTGCCTGACAGCCAAGCAATACAGTCAACGTTTTGGTTTCCCTGTCTTGGCTGACTTTGAAATGCGAGGCATGCTGGAAGATATCAAACGTGTCGCAGCGATTATCGCAGATTTGTATGAGTTGGAAAAGGAGAATTAATACTCAATGAAAATCAAAGAGCAAACTAGGAAGCTAGTCGCAGGTTGCTCAAAGCACAGCTTTGAGGTTGCAGATAGAGCTGACGTGGTTTGAAGAGATTTTCGAATAGTATAAAGTTCTTATAAGAGGTGGTTGAAGTTGTTCAACTGTTTTTTGAGTATAAACAGTCTTTGAGAACGTAAAAAAGCATAAGTTCAGGTATTCAAAAACCTTGTTCTTATGCTTTTTATCATAGAAATATTTACTGAATTTTCTCTTAAAATGAAACCTTATCTTCATCTAGAGCTTGTTAGTTACCCTGCTTTTCCGATTGCGAGTGCGTAGATAAAGAAGATGGCGAAGCCAAAGAGGAAAATCAATCCTGCAATGGCAAGGTGTTTGAGCCAAGAAGGAAGATTTTTGTTTTCACGCGTTACCAAGGCGTAGTTCTAAAGAGCGAAGAATGGTGTTGTCAGGAAAGAACCAATCATAGCAAAGCGGAGCATGGTTGAAACCTGACCAGCGAAGAACTTGATAATGACGATACCGATGATAGCAGTGATGGTCATCCAGATGTTCAAAGATTTACTACTGTCTTCTTTTTGACTGATTAGCAGTCGGAGAGATTCCTGATTGACACGAGAATAGCCATCGATAACAGTGATAACTGTTCCAAAGATACACAGGAAGGCAATAAAGGTAATCAAGTAACGGGACCATTCGCCAAGAACAGAGGCATACATGCCCACGAATTGAGAGATGTATTTGGCTGAAGCAGCTTCAACTGCTTGCCCTGTAGGATATTGAATCAATGCTCCCAGTGCTACAAAGAACACAGCTAGGATAGCTGTTCCAATGTAACCAACGTTAAAGTCAAATAGAGCGTCATCAGTGTTAAAGTTGACGGTCTTTTTCTTTTCAGCAGACCAAAGTGAATTGATAGCTGAAATTTCAATAGGAGCCGGCATCCACCCTAAGAGGGAAACGATGAAGGGTAGAGCTGCCATTTGCCAAGGTGTCTTTTCGACAAAATTAGAACTATATTCTGGATGCTTGACCGCCGCGATGATAACTGCAAGAACAGTTGCAATGGTCAAAGCTGACATGATCCATTTTGCCATGCCGTCTAAGAGTTTGTAGCCTCCAAAGAGTAACATAGCCCAAATGATTGCAACGAGAATGAGGGACCACTGAGTGATGCTCAGACCGATCATTGGGAAGGCGCTGGCGATGATAGCTGAGCACAGAATGGCGACACCAGCTGTGTTGACCATAGCCGAAAAGACATTTAGGATAAAGAAAATCCAGAGATAGAGTTTCCCTTTTTCGGCATAACCTTCAACCAAAGTCTTTCCAGTATCAGCTGTGTATTCAGCACCAAAACGGAAAAATGGATATTTAAAGACATTGGCTAAGATGACCAAGAGGAGTAGCGACCACCCATAAGAACCACCAGCTTGAGTAGAAGATACAATGTGAGAACCTCCAACAGCGGCAGAAGCCATTAGGATTCCAGGCCCCATTGCTTTTAGTTTACTTGTCCAGGTTGATTGATTTAACGAAATAGCTTGCGACATGATAGATGCTCCTTTTTGAATTTTCAGAATAATCTGGATATGTAATCTATATTCTACAAAAAATTTTGGAAAAATGCAAGAATATTTTGAAAAAAGATAGAAAATTACAGAAAATTTACAAAGAAGGTCTGAAAATAACCGCTATGATAGCAATACTCTTCGAAAATCAAATTCAAACCACGTCAGCGTCGCCTTACCGTACTCAAGTACAGCCTGTGGCTAGCTTCCTAGTTTGCTCTTTGATTTTCATTGAGTATAAGGTGCAGCAGGATAAAGAAAAACCGAGAAGTTTCTTTCTCGGATTTGCTTATTATGAGGTTCTTACTTTTTATGCTTCAAGAGTTGATTGATATGGTCTACTTTTTTTGATGCTCTTTTATAGGAAATAGTCCAAATGATGAGGTAGACAATTGAAAACTCGATAATGAGCTGGAGATAGAAGATCCAGTGGAAGGGGAACCAACCTGCTAGAGTTGCTAGTGGGATAAAGCCTACTAGCATGAGGAAGAAATGAGTCAGAGTTGCACGGAGCAAGCTCCAGTCACGGCTGAATAATCGCTTGCCAAAGTTGAAGAGAATACCGATGGCTGCCCAGATAAGAGTGCAGTAGAGCAAGATCAGGGCACCATGAACCTGATGTTGAGCCATCATTTGTCCGATGAGAGAGTCGGGACTTAACGGGGCGTAGGTACTTGGTGCATAAATGAGTGAAAAGATGATAGAGAGGATGAGGCCGATGAGGACACCAGCAGCTGCGTCGTGAAATACTTGTTTTTTCATAGTTCTAATTTCTCCTTGATGGTTTTTAGGTAACGGCGTGAAGAGTAGGTGAAGCTTTGGTTTTTGAGAAAGATTTCTACCAGACCGTTGGGTGTGAGCTTGAGATGAGAGATGGAATCGATATTGATGATTTCTGATTGGGAAATTTGGATAAAATTGGTTGGCAGAATTTCAAGGACCTGATAGAGTCGCAAATCAATGTTGTAGGTCTGACTCGCGGTTTCTGCTAGAACCTTCCGATTCTCGATATAGAAGCGTTGAATCTTGCTAATCTCAACGAGATAGACCTGATTATCGATTTTCCCTTTGATTTTTTCTGTTAGATCCAAATTTTCTGCGAACTCGATGACTTTCTGGACTTTATCTGTCGGCTGAGGTGCTTGAACAATCAGCTTTTCCTCTTCGTAAGTTTCACTAATCTGTAGTTCTACTTTCATAAATTTCTCTCCTTGTTTTTCATACAAAATTGTGATCACTTCTTGTACACCTTTATTAAACACTATTTTATAGCCTATGGCAAGGGCCTTTGTCTATGTGGAGGGATTTGGCTCCTATGTGGTGGAGCTTTTCTGTCCTTTCTGAAATATGGTATAATAGCACTAATCAATTTCTAGGAAAATAGATACAGAAAGGGGCTGAAAGATGTCTCATATTATTGAATTGCCAGAGGTGCTGGCAAACCAGATTGCAGCTGGAGAGGTTATTGAGCGTCCAGCTAGCGTTGTTAAGGAGCTGGTAGAAAATGCCATTGACGCGGGTTCTAGCCAGATTATCATTGAGATTGAGGAAGCTGGTCTCAAGAAGGTTCAAATCACAGATAATGGTCATGGAATTGCCCACGATGAGGTGGAATTGGCCCTGCGCCGCCATGCGACCAGTAAGATAAAAAATCAAGCAGATCTCTTTCGGATTCGGACGCTTGGTTTTCGTGGTGAAGCCCTGCCTTCTATAGCGTCTGTTAGTGTTCTGACCCTTTTGACGGCGGTGGATGGTGCAAGTCATGGAACCAAGCTCGTCGCGCGTGGGGGAGAAGTAGAAGAAATCATCCCAGCGACCAGTCCAGTGGGAACCAAGGTTTGTGTGGAGGACCTTTTTTTCAACACGCCTGCCCGCCTCAAGTATATGAAGAGCCAGCAAGCGGAGTTGTCTCATATCATTGATATTGTCAACCGTCTGGGCTTGGCCCATCCTGAGATTTCTTTCAGCTTGATTAGTGATGGCAAGGAAATGACGCGGACAGCTGGGACTGGTCAACTGCGACAAGCAATCGCAGGAATTTATGGTTTGGTCAGTGCCAAGAAGATGATTGAAATTGAGAATTCGGATCTTGATTTCGAAATTTCAGGCTTTGTTTCCCTGCCTGAGTTGACTCGGGCTAATCGCAACTATATCAGCCTCTTCATCAATGGTCGTTATATCAAGAATTTCCTACTCAATCGTGCTATTTTAGATGGTTACGGAAGTAAGCTCATGGTAGGCCGTTTTCCACTGGCTGTCATTCACATTCATATCGACCCTTATCTAGCGGATGTCAATGTGCATCCAACCAAGCAAGAGGTGCGGATTTCTAAGGAAAAAGAACTGATGACGCTGGTCTCAGAAGCTATTGCAAACAGTCTCAAGGAACAAACCTTGATTCCAGATGCCTTGGAAAATCTTGCCAAATCGACTGTGCGCAATCGTGAGAAGGTGGAGCAAACTATTCTCCCACTCAAAGAAAATACACTCTACTATGAAAATACTGAGCCGACAAGACCTAGTCAAGCTGAGGTGGCTGATTATCAGGTCGAATTGACTGATGAAGGGCAGGACTTAACCCTGTTTGCCAAGGAAACCTTGGACCAATTGACCAAGCCAGCAAAACTGCATTTTGCAGAGAGAAAACCTGCTAACTACGACCAGCTAGACCATCCAGAGTTGGACCTTGCGAGTCTTGATAAGGTTTATGACAAGCTGGAGCGAGAAGAATCATCCAGCTTCCCAGAATTGGAATTTTTCGGGCAAATGCATGGAACCTATCTCTTTGCCCAAGGGAGAGATGGGCTCTATATCATAGACCAGCACGCGGCGCAGGAACGGGTCAAGTACGAGGAGTATCGTGAGAGCATTGGGAATGTTGACCAGAGCCAGCAGCAACTCCTAGTACCCTATATCTTTGAATTTCCAGCGGATGATGCCCTCCGTCTCAAGGAAAGAATGACACATTTGGAGGAAGTGGGCGTCTTTCTAGCAGAGTACGGAGAAAATCAATTTATTCTACGTGAACATCCTATCTGGATGGCAGAAGAAGAGATTGAATCAGGCATCTATGAGATGTGTGATATGCTACTCTTGACCAAGGAAGTTTCTATCAAGAAATACCGAGCAGAGCTGGCTATTATGATGTCCTGCAAGCGGTCGATTAAGGCCAACCATCGTATTGATGATCATTCAGCTAGACAACTCCTCTATCAGCTCTCTCAATGTGACAATCCCTACAACTGTCCCCACGGACGTCCTGTTTTGGTGCACTTCACCAAGTCGGATATGGAAAAGATGTTCCGACGCATTCAGGAAAATCACACCAGTCTCCGTGAGTTGGGGAAATATTAAACTAAAAGGAAAACTATGTACGAATATTTAAAAGGAATCATTACCAAAATCACTGCCAAATACATTGTTATTGAAATCAATGGTATCGGTTATATCCTGCATGTGGCTAATCCCTATGCTTACTCAGGACAGGTCAACCAAGAAACTCAAATTTATGTGCATCAAGTCGTGCGTGAGGACGCTCATCTGCTTTATGGATTTCGCTCAGAAGACGAGAAAAAGCTCTTTCTCAGTCTGATTTCGGTCTCTGGGATTGGTCCTGTATCAGCTCTTGCTATTATCGCTGCTGATGACAATGCTGGCTTGGTTCAAGCCATCGAAACCAAGAATATTACCTACTTGACCAAGTTCCCTAAAATTGGCAAGAAAACAGCCCAGCAGATGGTGCTGGACTTGGAGGCAAGGTAGTAGTTGCTGGAGATGACCTTCCTGCTAAGGTCGCAGTGCAAGCAAGCGCTGAAAACCAAGAATTGGAAGAAGCCATGGAAGCCATGTTGGCACTGGGATACAAGGCGACCGAACTCAAGAAAATCAAGAAATTCTTTGAAGGAACGACAGATACAGCTGAGAACTATATCAAGTCGGCCCTTAAAATGTTGGTCAAATAGGAGCAGAGCATGACAAAACGTTGTTCGTGGGTCAAGGTGACCAATCCGCTCTACATTGCCTATCATGATGAGGAGTGGGGTCAACCCCTCCATGATGACCAAGCATTGTTTGAGTTGTTGTGTATGGAAACCTATCAGGCTGTGCTGAGAGCTTTCTTCTATACTAATAGACGAAAGGGTGTGAAAATGATTTTTAAATGATACTGTGGAACGGAACAGTAGCCCTAGTATTGACTACTGTCGTTTCTATTCATATTGGCTATTCTAGGACTGAGATGAAAAAATCTATAAATGCTCAGAATAAAATTGAACCCGCAAATCTCCCCAAAACAATGGTGAGTCATGTACTTGTATTATTCCGAAAAAATACACCTCTGGTGCAGTGAGACAAATTGGTGTATCTTATAGTGGCTTCGTAGATGAAAGCTATACTCTACTATCACTCTTTGATGATGTAGAACAAATTGAAAAAGATAATAGACTTCAGACAGCTATTGATGTTGTCAGAGAACAGTTTGGTTTTTTAGCCATACAAAAAGGAACCGTCCTAACTGAAGGTTCCAGAAATATTGAACGCAGTAAACTTATCGGTGGTCATTCCACGGGTGGATTGGAGGGATTAAAAATGAAACAAGAAAAAAATACAGTACAATTTTTCAGAAATCCGTAGCAAAGGATGTAATGATATTGAAATGCTTGAAAGATTTTTTTACATGGAATCGTTGAAACAGCAACTTCAAAAACTTCGTCAGAGAAAACTCAAAACAACTGAAATATCGATACGACTAGTACATGCTAAATCTGAAAACCGATTACCATTGGAATTTACATTTAGCATTAAGCCAACAAGCTCATCTGTGATAATCTATACTGAGGTAATCAATCGCTTTAAAGAATGTTACACAGGTGGGGGAATTCAAGGTTTTTACGATTCAATTTGATAAAAAAATACCCTTGCCTCTGCATAGAAAAGGATTTGATATGATTGACCGTTCATATTTACCATTTCAATCAGCAAGAGAGTACCAGGATACAAAGATGCAAAAATGGATGGGCTTTTTCCTATCTGAACATGCATCAGCACTCTCTGATGATACAAACAAAGTAACGTACATGTCTGACTTATCACTAGAGAAGAAATTATTACTCCTCAGTCAAGTATACGCCGGGCAGCTACGCACACGCATTCAAGTGATTGAAAAAAACAAGCGTGTTTCCTACACTGGAACAATACCAAGTCTGACCAAAGATTTCATTTTGATAAAAAAACTACAACAGGTCACATCAATTTGAAATTAAAAAGACATTATTAGTATTGAACTTGTCGAGGAGGTGCTCTATGAATCAGCTTGAGTTTCAGCGTAATCACCTACAAATGGACTATTATAGCGAGAGCTACCAAGATTTTGAACGTGACTTCTACCGCTACTCTAACATGAATATTCCATTGACCTTCCTAACTGATGATATCCTAAAAAAACAATGGCGACTTCACGTAAGAATTACTTTGTCCTCAATAAGGAAAAGTCCAGAGATAACCGCGATCACTTCTTCATATTTGAAGTAAGTACCGTAGATGAGAATCCGCTAATCTATCATTATACATATAAGAAAACTACAATATATTTAGCAGAAAAATAGGAGCAGTTCAATTGACTGTTCCTATTTTTTTAATATTCATAAAATCTAAAGTCTTTATACTCTTTTAACAATGGAGTCGCCAACCAGAACAGACTATACTGACCAGCGACTACCTTAAATTTAATGTTTCAGATTTATTTTTCTTATCTCTAATTTCATAAACTACATCTGCTACATTTTCGAGTAATCGTTTATCGTGGGTGATAAACACGATAGTTCCGGTGTACTCCTTCATTAGTATTTCCAAAGCCTCTAAACTTGGTATGTCAAGGAAGTTACTGGGTTCATCCATTATTAGGATGTTATATCTACCCATGAGCATTTTAGCAAGCAACAATTTTATAATTTCTCCACCGCTTAAAAACAGATAAACTTTTTTTCCAATATCGTTCTGTTTGAACCCCATAGATGCTAGCACTGAACGAATTTCTGATATATTGTAGTCACAATCCTTCTGCATAAACTCCATAACATTCTGATTACTGTTGTACTTGTAACCATTCTGTGCAAAGTAACCTATTTTTTTGCCTTAGGCGAAATAGAAATTCCTTCTTCATGGTTTAAGATCATTTTGGATTAAAGTTGTTTTTCCGATTCCATTACCACCAGTTAACGCCACTTTTGCTCCTAACGGAATTTGAAAAGATGCATTTTCAAACAGAGCCTTATCCCCAAATACTTTATTAATTTCTGCACCGACTATAGGGTATGGATTATGGAGCTCCAATGCTTTACTTTTGCCTGAAACGAATTCTGCGAATGCCTTCCGGAGCTTCTACTTTTTCCTAAGGCCGCAATCCTGTGCTCTAGGGTTTTAGCAGCATTATACATCTTTTTTTCCTTACTTCCTATTGATTTTTGATGAGCTAAACGCCCTCCGTCTTCAGTACTTTTTTTCTTTGAAGAACCTTTTGCCTTCTGTTCTATTTTACGAGCCTGTTTTTCGCTTTTTCCTCCGCAGCCCCTTTCCAATCGGGCACGTTCCGCAATAAATTGTTCGTATTCTGCAGCTTGGCTCTTACGTTCTTCCTCTTTCTGACGAAGATAATCAGAATAGTTTCCCCAATACTCAGTGATTTTTGCCATCTTTCAGTTCCCATATTTTTATCTACTATTTCATCAAGAAAAATAGCGGTCATGGCTAATAACTAACAGTGCACCTGTAAAAATATTTTAGCTGTCCTATTAGAAAAATCAATTCCTTCACGGTCTAAATGGCTCGTAGGTTCATCCGCTAAAAATACCATGAACCTGTGCCGATAAGGCCTGTGCTATTTTTAAGCCTTGTTTCTTCACCACCGCTCATAGTCTGTATATTTAATTGCTCAACACCTAGCTTGCCTACAAGTGCAAAATCTTTTTCCTCCTGCAGAGTTACTTCGTCCAACTGGGGAATATAGGCAAGTTCACCCAGACGATTCATTTTACATCCTGGGGGAGTTAATTCTCCTAAAAGTACCCTGAGTAAAGTGCTTTTTCCAGCACCATTTGCTCCTACTAAACCAATACGGTCATAATCATATACTTCTAATTCATTTATATCTAAAACATCGCGTCCTTTGAATTCCACACGAATGTCTTTTGCTTTTAATATTAATTCCATAACATTTCCTCCAATATTGTTTATTTTAAATCTAATTTTCTAACCTCAGTTATCATTTGGCAAACTATAGCAATGCCAATAATTAAAATACCTGATAGTAAAAACCAATGATTTACACCGATTTTATCAGCAAAGAATCCAGAAAGAATTAACCCAATTGGCATAGCAAGTGACATGATACTTCCGATCAAAGAAAATACACGTCCTAAATATTCAGGCTTAATTTTCTCCTGAAAAAGAGCTGTTTGCACACCGCTATAAAATGGCACCGAAAGCCCCATTATTGCACAGCAAACTACGAATATTACAAATCCATTTGGAGGAAGTATTCCCGAAACGGCTAAACTGGTCCCCATTATAAAAAAAATGAACTTGTTATTAGTAATACATGCTTTTTCGAAGCCCCCTAATCTTCCTAATAATAAGCCTCCTGCTAGCATCCCAAATGCAAAGGAAATTTCCGTAATAGAAATATGCACAGGCGTTCCATTAAAGTGTTCCATGCTTATTAAAGGAAATAGTGCATTGATTGGCATATAAACAAAAAGTATATAGTGTTCCTAAGAGTAATAAGGCAAACAATCCTTTGTTTTTGTCTCAGAACCACAACTCCTTCTTTTCATCTCCCTTATGAAATTTGGTTCTAAACTTTGCACTTGATTACCCAGCTTAGGTATACGTACAATTGCTACCGTAATAGATGCAATCACAGCACCCAATACGTCGATGGCAATAATAGCATTTAAATCCCAAACGGAGTATAAGAGTGCTGCAACTGCCGGACTAACAATATAGCTTATAGACTGCAAAGACTGACTATAGCCTGCGCATTTCGTTAGCTGTTCTTCTGGTACTAAAAAGTGGTGTAACCGCATTGAGTGCTGGGGTATGAAAAAGCTGTTCCAATGCTACGGATAAACAATACTATCATAATCATCCAGACAGGTAGCTCCATACAGAATGCAACAATAGCAAGCACTGCACCAGCTGCTGCGATAATTAAATCGGCACCAATCATTATCTTCTTCCTATCATGACGATCCACTAGCACACCAATGGCAGGTCCCAAAATCGCATAGGGTAAAAAACCTACTAATGAAGCCATAGACAAGACCATCGCAGATCCTGTTTTTTCTGTAAGGTAAAAAATAATCGCCATTTGCAGGATGGCACTAGTGATTAATGATACTGCTTGCCCTGCCCATATTGCATAAAATTTTCGTTTCCAATTGTTGTATTTTTCCATTTATATTATCTCCTGCATATTATTTTTGCTTGAATTTCTATTTTGAATAGCATTCTAGGCAATAAAAATGCAGGCCAAACCCCACAATGTGGCTTTTTGGTCTGCATACATACAATTTGGAAACATTCATATTAAAGACATAGTTAAATAAAGGTATAGTTAAATAACCAATATCCTCACCGTAACTAATGAATGCTCAATATCGTATAAATAAGCACAACAAAAAAGCCTATCATCGGGTATAGATTCTGCTTTTTTTATTGCCAGCTTATCTTAAACGCATTGAGGCTGTCATAGTTTCGGTTCCTCCTACATCTTTGTTTATATCAATTTATAGTATAACACAACAAGATGATATGTTCAATATAAAAAGTTATGGAATGAGACTCATACTTCCAATTCGATGCCAGATTTAAAGGATATGACGAAGTTTTCTTCATAGACTGTAACGCTCTGGATTATCTTCCTTAGTAGCAAGCGATTAGCTTTCACAAAATCTTCTGTTTGTAGTTTTAAAAAAATTCATCAGGATTTTTCTAACTCAACCTCAAAATATTTCATTTTACATTCCCTCATTTCATTTATTGATAAATTGAGTTTGCAAAAAAAGAGTGGACAATTTTTTTGTCTACTCTTAACCTTTAAAATAGTTTTTTTAATCGATTTGAAGTTGCCTAAATTATTACTTATTCGGTAAAATGAAGTATTGCTTTCAACAGATTTCCTTCAACTACACTTCACTTGATTCAAACAAGGTGGGTACATTTCTATTCCCACAAACTCCTTGTCAATGGAAACAAACACGTACCCACAGGGTAAATGGAAATAGAAACTGATAATTTCTAGCTATCACTTCTACTCATTCCAAAAATTTTCTCACTCTGATACTTACCCACCATAAAGCAAAAAGCCTTGCAATCAAGGCTTTCATTATCCCTTTCGTTCAAAGGTTTCTAAGCTTTTACGAGCAGAGCGACACACTCAGCGGTTCGCTATCTCCGTTCTGTCTGCGTGCTAGCACTTGTCAATCACGGACAGCTATCGCATGGGCGGAAGTAAATGCTAATCTTCGTCGTTTTACTCCTTGACTAGCAAACTTACCGCCTCAACATGGTCTGTCTTGGGAAACGGTGCTCAACAAACGTCAAGCTTTCCGAGAAGCATTTTATGGCTATCAAATTCAAGCGGTCGCAGAAATGACCGATACTGAATTGGAAGACTTGCTGGATAATCCAGCCATCATCCGAAATAGAGCCAAGATTTTTGCTACACGCGCTAACGCCCAAGCCTTTCTACGACTACAGGAAGACCATGGCTCTTTTGATGCCTATCTTTGGTCTTTTGTTGAGGGGAAAAACGATTGTTAACGATGTTCCCTGATTACCGCCAAGCCCCAGCTAAAAACACCTTTGTCTGAGAAATTAGCCAAAGATCTCAAAAAAAACGAGGCTTCAAGTTCACAGGACCCAGTCGCTGTCTTGTCTTTTTCTACAGGCTGCAGGGCTAGTTGATGACCACGAGAATGATTGTGAATGGAAAAGCAGGAATTAGTGTGTACAGGTAACTAGCATATCTGAGAATATAGAAAAAAAAGCTGAGAAATTTTTTTCCCAGCTTTTTATATATACTATTAGATTTGTTAGAGTGAAGTCAAAAAAAGTGATTCCACCTAAAATAACACCAGCTGAATTTGGAATGATTAGTATCCAATCCTTCTTAGGTTCCTTTGTCCATCCATAAATAACCCAGATTAAGCAAGATATAGCAGCTGATAAAGGTTGAAATGGTTGAGCTTTATTTCCCTGTAAATTAGCGATAATTTGAGGTATGTAGGCAATAAATACTATAATTCCAATAAAAGGCACCAATAGAACCTACGATTCGATTAATTTTTTTGGTTTTGTCATATACACCTCCTTCAAAAAGGATATCATAGAAATTAGCGAAATGCAATAAATTCAGATACAAATTGTAACGAAAACGAATACAAAAGCACAAAAATAGAGAAACTATTTATTTTTTGTTATAGTCAAAGCGAATGATTTGCTCCTTTGCATCTACATAGGCGTGAACTCCGAAGGGGACAATTGCTCTTGGAGTTGCGTGGCCGACATTCAAATTATAGACAATCGGGATATTGCTATCAATGATATCCAATAGTGCCTCTTTATAGTCGTCATAGAAAGTTTCATCCATAGGTTTTCCGACCAAGAGTCCATTGATGACCGCGAATATGCCAGTGTCCTTTAAAGTTCGCAACATCTTTTTGAAGTCTTCCGGCTCAGGCTTTTCTTCACTTGTTTCGAGCAAGAGGATCTTTCCTTCCCAGTCTGACAAGTCAGGGAAAAGTTTGTATTTTTGGCAGAGCTCCGCGCTATCTGTGTATCGAGAGTTGTCAAAGATATCGTAGAGGGATTCGAGGCAACCACCGAGGATTTTTCCCTCGAACTGGGCAGTTCCTTGCAATAATTCAAAACCGGTATTTGCATGACTGACACGAGGTATCCCCAGAGCCTTGGGACTGAAGTCAGTCCTTTCATCATACCAAACGTCACTAGGGCGGATTTCTGAGATTCTTCCCGTCTCAATCAATTCTTTAAAGTAGTGAAGGCTATAGTCTAGCATTTCTTTGTCTAATTCACAAATGTCTGCTAAGAAGGATTGACCGTAAAAAGTCTTGATTCCTAGTTTATGCAACATGAGATGGTTCATGGTTGTATCCGAGAAACCAAGAAAAATTTTTTGTTTGATAACCTTTTGGAGTTGGTCATTTTCAAAAAGATAAGGTAGTAAGCGATAGGTATCGTCTCCACCGATGGCGCATAGGATTATGTCGATGCTATCATCAGAAAAGGCATGAATCAAATCCTCTGCACGAGCTTCAGGATGATCCTTGATAAAGTCTAATCCTTTTTGCGAATGGGGCAAAAAGATAGGATTGAGTCCCAAGTCCTTGAGACGTTGGACACCCAAGTCCACTTCGTGTTTGACAAAGTCTTCTCCGATAATGCCACTAGATAAACTAACAATACCAATAGTAGAAATCATATTTTATCCTCCTAGAAATAGGTTGAGCCTATTTTATCACAAAAGATTAGATAGAGCTATGTGGGATGTCAGAAGAATACTTTTAAATCAAGAAAGTAGTAAAAAAGCAACCGCGCCTGCAGTTGCTTTTATCATTCTTCTTAATAGCGTGTTGGTCCTGCACTTGCGCTGCGGATGTTCAAGCGTTTCTTGAGATAGAAGCGAAGGGCTAGGAGGGCTGCTCCGATAATAGCCAGTGGCAATGGAGCAAGTACTGGGTTAAGGCTAGCTGGTAGGAAGCTTGTTGCAAAGAAGACAAGTAACCAAAGGAACATAGAAGCTAGGATAACTAGTACAGATTTCCAGAAAGGCGGACGTTGACTGCGGTCCATATCTGGTCCATAATATTGGTAAACAAAGTAGTACATCAAGTAGAAGGCAAATCCACCAACCAGTCCAACTAAGAGGAGGGTAATCAATCCATAGCCGAAAGCTTGATCTGCTGAGAAGAAGGTTGTGAGGGCGCTGACGAGGGCAAAGAGGCTAGTGATGAAAAGGGCTGAGTCCATAATCATGAGTTTGGATCATCATTTTCTTTTGGATGCTCTTTTTCATATTGCTCCTTAACAGTGAAGCTATGAGCCCAGTGGGTCGGTGCGCCATAGAGGGAACGAGCAGTCGTACCTTTGGCTTGCTCCTCAAGGATTTGGGGAATAACTTCCTCAAAAATAGCCTTGATTTCAGCGTCTGTTTTTCCATCTTTGATGAATTGTTGGGTAGCGATGTGGACAAACTCTTGGTTTTTCTTAGTTAATTTTTGTAGATCAATCTGAGACATAGGAACTCCTCTTAGAACCATTTTTTATGGATGAGATAGAGAGTGAGCGAGACACTCATAGCGAAGGCGATAAAGACGATTAACCAGAAGGCATTTGGCTCTCCGTTTAGGGGGATTTCATTATCCTTAAAGTTCATCCCGTAGGCAGAAAAGACCATGGTTGGGATGGACATGACGATGGTCACAAGGGCCAAGGTTTTCATGATGTTGTTCTGGTTGTTAGAAATGATAGAGGCGAAGGTCTCTGTCATAGAATGCAAGACGTTTCCATAAATGTCTGCCATCTCGATGGCCTGTTGGGTTTCAATCAGGGTATCTTCAAGCAGGTCTTCGTCCTCAAGGTATTTCTTGATATTACTGGTTGAGCTGGTCAATTTCTTAATCACACGCTCATTTGTTTTGAGGGAAGCCTTGAAATAGACGATAGTTTTTTCCAATTCCATGAGCTCAATCAATTCTTCATTACGAGTTGATTGATGCAGTTGACTTTCAATCTGTTCACTCTTACGATCAATCGAACGAAGGGCTGTTAGGTAAAGCTCTGCATTGCGATAAAGAATCTGGAAGATAAAACGCGAACGCATGAAAGTGTAGAAATTACGCAAACGACGGTTGATAAAGACATCAAGGACTGGTAATGGTTCCAAACACGTAGTGATAATGGTTTCCTCGGTGATGATAATACCAAGCGGGATGGTTACGTAGTAGGTGCGGTTATTTCTTTCCTCTGTGACTGGAACGTCTACGATAATCAGGGTATACTCGTCTTCAATGGTAATACGAGACATTTCTTCCGCATCGAGCGGTGCACGAAGGTCAGCAATATCGATATCGAAGGCGTTGGCGATTTCGAGAGATTCATTTTGAGTCGGATTGACGAGATTGATCCAAGTACCCGGTTCAAGCGTATCGATCTCTTTAAATTCAGTTGTTGTAGAGAGAAAAACTTGTTTCATATCCCTTATCCTTTCTCATTTTTCAGATTTTTTCACACCGTACTATTATACTACAAAATCGGCCTTTTGGGTAATAGAATCTCACTTTTTTTGGTATAATGGTAAGCAATAATGGACTAGAAAGAACAAAGATGCAAGATAAAATTGTCATTCATGGGGCGCGTGCCCATAATTTAAAAAATATTGATGTGGAGATTCCACGAGACAAGCTGGTTGTCGTGACTGGTTTGTCAGGTTCAGGGAAATCCAGTCTGGCCTTTGATACCCTCTATGCGGAGGGACAACGTCGCTACGTAGAGAGTTTGTCAGCCTACGCTCGTCAGTTCTTGGGAAATATGGAAAAACCAGATGTAGATGCCATTGATGGTCTCAGCCCAGCTATTTCTATCGACCAGAAAACGACTAGTAAAAACCCTCGTTCGACCGTGGGAACGACGACTGAAATCAATGACTATCTGCGTCTCCTCTACGCACGTGTGGGTACGCCTTACTGTATCAACGGGCATGGAGCTATCAAGGCTTCTTCTGTGGAGCAAATCGTGGATAAGGTTTTGGAGTTGCCTGAACGCCAGCGCTTGCAGATTTTGGCCCCTGTCATCCGCAAGAAAAAAGGCCAACATAAGAGTGTTATCGAGAAGGTTCAGAAAGATGGGTATGTCCGTGTCCGTGTGGATGGGGAAGTCTATGATGTGATCGAAGTGCCAGAGTTGTCTAAGAGCAAGCAACACAATATTGATGTCGTAGTTGATCGTATTGTCATCAAGGAGGGCATTCGTAGTCGTCTCTTTGATTCCATTGAGGCAGCCCTTCGTATCGCAGAAGGTTATGTCATTATCGACACTATGGACGACTCTGAGTTGTTGTTCTCTGAGCATTATGCCTGTCCAGTTTGTGGTTTTACTGTTCCAGAGTTAGAGCCACGTCTCTTCTCATTCAATGCTCCTTTTGGTTCTTGTAGTGAGTGTGACGGTTTGGGCATCAAGCTGGAAGTGGATACTGATTTGGTAGTACCAGATACCAGCAAAACCTTACGTGAGGGGGCGCTAGCACCTTGGAATCCTATCTCATCTAACTACTATCCAAATATGCTAGAGCAGGCCATGACAGCCTTTGGAGTGGATATGGATAAGCCTTTTGAGGACTTGTCAGAAGAAGATAAAAACTTGATTCTATACGGGTCAGATGGCAAGGAATTCCATTTCCACTATGAGAATGAATTTGGTGGCGTGCGCGATATCGATATTCCTTTTGAGGGAGTTGTCAATAATATCAAACGTCGCTATCACGAGACAAACAGCGATTACACGCGCACCCAGATGCGCCTTTACATGAATGAGCTGACCTGCGGAACCTGTCACGGCTATCGTCTCAATGACCAGGCCTTGTCTGTCCGTGTGGGTGGTGAGCAAGGGCCACATATCGGAGAAATTTCAGACCTGTCTATTGCAGATCACTTGGACTTGGTCAGTCAGCTGACCTTGTCTGAAAATGAAGCCATCATTGCTCGTCCCATTCTCAAGGAAATCAAGGACCGTTTGACCTTCCTTAATAACGTGGGTCTTAACTATCTGACCCTGTCACGTTCGGCAGGAACCCTTTCAGGTGGGGAAAGTCAGCGTATTCGTTTGGCAACCCAGATTGGTTCTAACCTATCAGGTGTTCTTTATATTCTAGACGAGCCGTCAATCGGTCTTCACCAGAGGGATAATGACCGTCTGATTGCCAGTCTCAAAAAGATGCGTGATTTGGGCAATACTCTTATAGTAGTGGAACATGACGAAGATACCATGCGTGAGGCTGATTATCTGATTGACGTTGGCCCTAGTGCCGGTGTTTTTGGTGGGGAGATTGTTGCTGCAGGTACGCCCAAGCAGGTTGCTCGCAACAGCAAGTCTATCACAGGTCAGTACTTATCAGGCAAACGTGCTATTCCAGTGCCAACAGAGCGTCGTGTGGGAAATGGTCGCTTTATCGAAGTGATAGGAGCGCGTGAGAACAACCTGCAAAATGTTACTGCTCGCTTCCCACTAGGAAAATTCATCGCAGTGACAGGAGTGTCCGGCTCAGGGAAATCTACCTTAATCAACAGTATCCTCAAAAAAGCCATTGCTCAAAAACTCAACCGTAATTCAGACAAACCTGGTAAGTTTAAAACCATCACAGGGATTGAGCATGTAGACCGCTTGATTGACATCGACCAGAGTCCAATCGGACGAACGCCGAGGTCCAACCCAGCTACCTATACAGGAGTTTTTGACGATATACGTGACCTTTTTGCTCAGACAAATGAAGCCAAGATTCGAGGCTACAAGAAGGGGCGTTTCAGTTTCAATGTTAAGGGTGGTCGCTGTGAAGCCTGCTCAGGTGACGGGATTATCAAGATTGAGATGCACTTCTTGCCAGATGTTTATGTAGCTTGTGAGGTCTGCCACGGAACCCGCTATAATAGTGAAACCCTAGAAGTTCACTACAAGGAAAAGAATATCTCGCAGGTCTTAGATATGACTGTCAACGATGCGGTGGAGTTCTTCCAACATATTCCAAAGATTCAACGTAAACTTCAGACTATCAAGGATGTGGGACTTGGTTATGTGACATTGGGGCAACCTGCTACCACTCTTTCTGGGGGAGAAGCTCAGCGTATGAAACTGGCTAGTGAACTCCACAAACGCTCGACAGGAAAATCTTTCTACATTCTAGATGAGCCAACGACAGGCCTTCATACTGAGGATATCGCTCGCTTGCTCAAGGTATTGGCTCGCTTTGTCGACGATGGCAATACAGTCCTTGTTATCGAGCACAATCTAGATGTTATTAAGACAGCAGACCATATTATTGACTTGGGACCTGAGGGCGGTGTCGGTGGTGGAACCATCATCGCAACAGGAACTCCAGAAGAAGTAGCGGCCAATGAAGCCAGCTACACAGGACATTATTTGAAAGGAAAGTTACATCATGAATAAACGTGTACAAGCATTTCTAGCTAAAATGCAAGAAAAAGAACTAGATGGTATCATCATCAATAACCTTAAAAACGTCTATTACCTGACTGGTTTTTGGGGCTCAAACGGAACAGTCTTTATCAGCCGTGATCGTCAGGTCTTGGTGACAGACTCTCGCTATATCATTGCAGCCAAACAAGAAACCAGTGGTTTTGAGGTTGTGGCTGACCGCGATGAATTGGCTGTCATTGCAGGAATTGTCAAGGATATGTGCTTGTCTCGTATCGGTTTTGAGGACGAGATTTCAGTGTCTTATTATCACCGTATGCAGGCAACCTTTGAAGGAATTGACTTGCTTCCACAGACTCAGTTTGTTGAAGGTCTTCGAATGATTAAGGATGAAGCGGAGATTGCAGCTATTCGCAAGGCTTGTTCTATCTCAGACCAAGCTTTCCGCGACGCGCTTGACTTTATCAAACCAGGAAAAACTGAAATTGAAATTGCCAACTTCCTTGACTTCCGCATGCGTGAGTTGGGAGCATCTGGCTTGTCTTTTGACACTATCCTAGCTAGCGGTATCAACTCTTCTAAACCCCATGCCCATCCCATGCACAAACCAGTGGAGCTGGGAGAAGCTATCACCATGGACTTTGGATGCCTCTACGACCACTATGTCAGTGATATGACACGGACTATCTATCTGGGGCATGTCAGCGACGAGCAGGCAGAGATTTACAATACGGTCCTAAAAGCTAACCAAGCCTTGATTGACCAAGCTAAGGCAGGATTAGGTTTCCGTGACTTTGACAAAATTCCTCGCGACATTATCATTGAGGCAGGTTATGGTGACTACTTTACCCACGGTATTGGGCACGGTATTGGCCTGGATATTCATGAGGAACCATACTTTAGCCAGACTTCTACAGAAACTATTAAGGCAGGTATGGCCTTGACCGATGAACCAGGTATCTATATTGAAGGTAAATATGGGGTTCGTATCGAGGATGATATCTTGATTACAGAAATAGGTTGTGAATTGTTGACCCTAGCTCCAAAAGAGTTGATAGTTATTTAAGAGTTAAACAACTCAAATGATTGACTTTTAAATTTTAAAGGTTTATACTGAAAGACGAAAACGGTAGGTGAGGCTACCATAGGGATACGGATGACTACCGCAAAGCAGTGGAGACACTACTCGTTGGTCAACAGTCCTGGTCGCGAAGGCCAAGACTAAGCTCATTACATTGCCCTATGGAGTTAAAGCTTGAACGAAAAACAGATAATTAGTTTTTTAATCCTGCCATTTTATGGTGGGATTTTCTACTGTTTAAATCAAAGAAAGGAGATAAACGATGCAAATTGACGATCATCCGGAACCGCACATACACAGCCAATCGCTGATTTGTGTCGTTCTGCCCTTATAAAGTGATTGGTCTCTGTGTATGAAACACATCATTCATACAGATAGGAGAAACCAATGAAAACTACAAAAGAAAGATTAGCAACAGCTATTCATACATCTTTAAACGAAACTCTATCTTTTTATAAGACAAGCCTAACAGGCTTGACTGAGGAGCAGGTGGAGAAAAATCGTGACCTATATGGCGAAAATACCATCACAAAGGGTCAAGAAGACAGTATCCTCAAAAAGATTTACGAATCGATTATCAATCCTTTTACGATCATCTTACTGGTCATCGCCGTGATTTCCTTGGTGACCAATGTCTGGTTGGCAAAACCAGGTCAAGAGGATCCGACAACTTCCATTATCATCGTTGTCCTAGTCCTCATTTCTGGTGGCATACGCTTTGTTCAAGAACTCCGTAGTGATAAGGCTGCGACCAATCTATCAAAAATGATTGTCAACACAGCGACTGTCATTCGTCAAGGAGAAATTCAAGAAGTACCTATCGATGATTTGGTAGTGGGTGACGTGGTTAAATTAAGCGCTGGAGACATGATTCCAGCAGATCTTCTTTTATTTGAGTCGCGCGATTTCTTTGTACAACAGTCGGGCTTGACAGGTGAAAGTGAATCGGTTGAAAAATTGGCCTTGACCAAGGCAACAGTTCAACAATCTGATAGTCTGCTAGAAGCAGAAGCGCTCGCCTTTATGGGAACCAATGTCTTATCTGGTAGTGCCAAGGCCGTGGTTTAGCAGTTGGTGATGATACCATGATGGGGGCCATTGAGCAGACTTTGAACACCTATGACGAGCCTACTTCGTTTGAGCGGGAAATGAATAGTATTTCGTGGCTCTTGATTCGTTTGATGCTGGTCATGGTGCCCATCGTTTTCTTGTCCAATGGTTTAACAGATGGTGACTGGTTGGAAGCTGGCGTATTTGCTTTGAGTGTTGGTGTTGGATTGACACCTGAGATGCTTCCTATGATTATCACGGCCAGTCTAGCAAAAGGCTCCATCATTATGGCCAAGGAAAAAGTGGTTATCAAGAAACTCAATGCCATACAGGACTTAGGGGCGATTGATATTTTGTGTACAGATAAGACAGGAACTCTAACCCAAGACGAAATTGTCCTTGAATATCCCTTGGACATCCACGGACGCTTGGATTTGACCGTCTTGAGACGAGCTTATCTCAATTCTTATTTTCAAACAGGCTTGAAAAATTTGATGGACAGAGCCATCATCAAACGGACTGAAAAGGAAGCCAAAGAACACACCCTCTTGCAAAACCTGGCTCAAACTTTTCAAAAAATAGATGAGCTTCCCTTTGATTTTGAACGTAGACGGATGAGTGTTATCGTTAAGGATGAACACGAAGTTGTTAGTTTGGTAACCAAGGGTGCCCTAGAGGAAATGTTGGCGATTTCCAGTCATGCGGAATACCATGGAGTGATTACTTCATTGACAGATGCTATTAGAGAAGAAATTTTAGCAGAAGTTCGACAACTAAATCAACAAGGTTTGCGTGTCTTGGGAGTGGCCTATAAGTCAGGTTTGAGGGAAGGCCATGCCTATACAGTTGATGATGAAGGGGGATATGATTCTAACTGGTTATTTAGCCTTCCTAGATCCTCCTAAACCATCTGCAGCACCAGCAATTAAGGCTCTGTTAGAACATGGGGTTCAAACAAAGATTTTGACGGGAGACAACGAAAAAGTTACCCAAGCAGTCTGTGAAAAGGTTGGTTTGGATATCAATCAGATGCTGTTGGGATCTGAAATTGATCAGATGAGTAATCAAGAATTGGCTCAAGCCGTGGAGGAGGTAACAGTCTTTGCCAAACTTTCTCCTGACCAAAAAGCAAGGATTATTTTGCAATTTAAGGCTAATGGTCATGCTGTAGGCTATATGGGGGATGGAATCAATGACGCTCCTTCTATGAAAGTTGCAGATGTGGGGATTTCTGTTGATACAGCAGTAGATATTGCCAAAGAAACAGCTGATGTTATCCTACTTGATAAGGATCTCATGGTGCTGGAAAAAGGACTTGTTGAAGGGCGTAAGGTCTATGCCAATATGACTAAATATATCAAAATGACAGTGAGTTCTAATTTTGGAAATATCTTATCCCTATTGGTCTCTGGAATCTTTTTACCATTTTTACCAATGGCACCAGTCCATTTGATTATCCTAAATCTAGTCTATGATTTGTCTTGTATTGCCTTGCCTTTTGACAAGGTGGATAAAGATTTTTTGAGAAATCCGCATACCTGGGAAGCTAAGTCCATCACACGTTTCATGGTTTGGATGGGGCCTATCTCTTCTGCCTTTGATATTTTGACCTTTCAGTTTGCTTTATTTTATCATTGTACCCATGACAACAGGTCAAGCTTATGTTCATGGAGCGGAGTCTGCCGTAGGATTTATTGTCTTGTTTCAGACAGGTTGGTTTATCGAGTCCATGTGGTCACAGACCATGGTTATCCATATGCTGCGTTCAGCCAAAATTCCCTTTTTACAAAGTCGTCCAGCTTGGCTAGTCCTTGTGACAACCTTATTGGCTGCAGCCTTTGTGACCTTCCTTCCCTATAGTCCACTCGCAATCCTACTTCATCTAACTCCTTTAAAATCGATTTATTTCATCTTTTTACTTTTCATCATTATTTTGTATATGATTAGCGTGACAATTGTGAAAAAAATCTATATCAAGAAATATCAAGAATGGCTGTAAATTTCATTTTGTCAAGAAAAAAGTACGAAAATGACGAAAAAAGTCAAAAAAATTTAAAAATAGGTCGCAAGTCGGATGTTTTTTATGGTATAATAGACTAAACTGATAGTAACATGTAGCGAAAGGGGTAGGTACATGATTAAAATTTATACAGTCTCAAGTTGTACTAGCTGTAAAAAAGCAAAAACCTGGCTCAATGCCCACCAGTTAAGTTATAAAGAACAAAATCTTGGTAAAGAAGGAATTACGCGAGAAGAATTACTGGATATTCTGACAAAAACAGATAACGGAATAGCCAGCATCGTTTCGTCTAAAAATCGCTATGCCAAAGCCCTTGGAGTGGATATTGAAGATTTGAGTGTCAATGAAGTCCTCAATCTGATTATGGAAACACCGAGAATTTTAAAGAGCCCAATTCTTGTGGATGAAAAACGCCTACAAGTTGGCTACAAGGAAGACGATATTCGTGCCTTCCTACCACGCTCTGTCCGTAATGTAGAAAATGCAGAAGCACGTTTGCGTGCAGCTCTATAAACATCAAGGCTGGGAGCAACTCCCAGTCTTATTTTAATTTAAAAAAGAAAAAAGAAAGAAGGAAGAAATGAAAAAAATTGTTCTTGTTAGTCTAGCTTTCCTTTTTGTCCTGGTTGGTTGTGGACAGAAAAAAGAAACTGGACCAGCTACAAAAACAGAAAAGGATACGCTTCAGTCGGCATTGCCAGTTATTGAAAATGCTGAGAAGAATACAGTTGTAACCAAGACTTTGGTTTTGCCGAAATCAGATGATGGCAGCCAGCAAACTCAAACCATTACTTACAAAGACAAGACTTTTTTGAGCTTAAGCATTCAACAAAAGCGTCCAGTCTCTGATGAGTTGAAAACCTATATTGACCAACATGGAGTGGAAGAAACTCAAAAAGCTCTTCTCGAGGCAGAGGAGAAGGATGAGGCTATCATAGAAGCTCGTAAATTAGCAGGATTTAAGCTTGAAACTAAACTATTGAGTGCAACCGAACTTCAAACAACGACTAGTTTTGATTTTCAAGTTTTGGATGTCAAGAAGGCTTCTCAGTTAGAATATTTGAAGAACATTGGTTTAGAAAATCTCTTGAAGAATGAACCAAGCAAATATATTTCAGACAGATTGGCAAATGGTGCGACAGAACAGTAGAAAATCCAAATAAATAGACTGCCTGAATTGTAGAACGTAAGGAATTATGCTATAATGGTACTATTCTAAGGAAAGAGGGTGTTAGAATGGGATTTACTGAAGAAACAGTACGTTTTAAATTGGACGATTCCAATAAAAAAGAAATTAGCGAAACTCTGACTGATGTTTATGCTTCGTTGAACGATAAGGGCTACAACCCAATCAACCAAATCGTAGGTTACGTATTGAGTGGAGACCCTGCCTACGTTCCTCGTTATAATAATGCACGAAATCAAATCCGTAAGTATGAGCGTGATGAAATCGTTGAGGAATTGGTCCGCTACTACCTTAAAGGACAAGGAGTCGATCTATAACCTATGAGAATTATGGGATTGGACGTCGGTTCAAAAACGGTAGGGGTGGCCATTAGCGATCCGCTCGGTTTTACAGCTCAAGGGCTTGAAATCATCCAAATCAATGAGGAGCAAGGCCAATTTGGTTTTGACCGCGTTAAGGAGTTGGTTGATACTTACAAGGTGGAACGATTTGTAGTGGGCTTGCCTAAAAACATGAACAATACAAGCGGACCGCGCGTGGAAGCTAGTCAAGCATACGGAGCAAAGCTAGAAGAGCTTTTTGGTTTACCAGTAGACTATCAAGATGAACGCTTGACAACAGTTGCTGCAGAGCGCATGTTGATTGAACAAGCAGATATCAGTCGCAATAAGCGCAAGAAAGTCATTGATAAGTTAGCAGCTCAGCTGATTTTACAAAATTATTTAGATAGAAAATTTTAATATAAAGGAGAGGCTATGTCACACGATCATAACCACGACCACGAAGAACGTGAATTAATTACACTAGTAGATGAACAAGGAAATGAAACCTTGTTTGAAATCCTTTTGACCATTGACGGAAAAGAAGAATTTGGTAAAAACTATGTCCTTCTAGTACCAGTTAACGCAGAAGAAGACGAAGACGGACAAGTTGAAATCCAAGCTTACTCATTCATCGAAAACGAAGATGGAACAGAAGGCGATTGCAACCAATCCCAGAAGACTCGGAAGACGAATGGAACATGATTGAAGAAGTCTTCAATAGTTTTATGGAGGAGTGATACAGTCTGGGAGACTGTATCACCCCAACTCCTAGAAATTGGAAGAGTTGGAACGTCCAGTGGACGTGTTTAGCCCTGCGCTAGAAATTAGAAACGCAGGCACATCCAGTGAACATTTTTACCCCAGTTCCTTTAAATAAGAGAGAACTGGTAAGTCCGGGGATGTTTTTAGCTCTCGTTAACATTTATAGTAGCTAGTTATTAGCTAACCAGGTAAGAGGTTGGGACGAAAATCCTGACCTCATTTTTTGTTATCTACAGAATTTTGCGAGATAATTGATTAGACTTTTGTCAAGGAGATGTATATGTTTGAAGTAGAAGAATGGCTCCATAGCCGGATTGGTTTGAATTTTCGATCAGGTTTGGGCCGAATGCAGACAAGCGGTGGATTTGTTAGGAAATCCTGAGAAGTCTTATCCTATTATCCATGTGACAGGGACTAATGGGAAAGGATCTACCATTGCTTTTATGAGGGAATTATTTATGGGGCATGGAAAGAAAGTTGCGACCTTTACCTCCCCTCATATTGTCTCCATCAATGACCGAATCTGCATTAATGGACAACCTATAGCTGATGCAGACTTCATCCGTTTGGCTAATCAGGTCAAGGAGATGGAGAAAACGCTTCTGCAAACCCATGATCAGTTGTCCTTTTTTTGAATTGCTGACCTTGATTGCTTTTCTTTATTTTAGAGAGAAAGCGGTGGATTTGCTTTTACTAGAAGTGGGAATTGGTGGCTTACTTGACACAACCAATGTGGTAACTGGAGAGCTTGCTGTCATCACCTCCATCGGACTTGACCATCAGGAGACCTTGGGTGATAGTATAGCAGCAATTGCAGAGCAGAAAGCTGGTATTTTTAAGGATGGTAAAAAGGCAGTGATTGCTAAGTTGACTTCAGAAGCTAGGCTTGTTTGTCAGAAAAAAGCAGACTCTTTAGCTGTTGACCTTTATCAGGCAGGTCAGGATTTTTCAATGCTGAATGGGAATTTTTCAAGCTCTTTGGCTAACCTTTCACAGTTGAAAATAGGTTTAGAAGGAGCTTATCAGCAGGAAAATGCGGCTTTAGCGTTGCAAACGTTTCTTCTTTTTATGGGAGAAAGAAAGGAAGCTGTTGATGAGCAGGTTGTAAGACAGGCTTTGGAGAAGACCCATTGGGCTGGGCGTTTGGAGCGTATTCGTCCGCAGATATACTTGGACGGTGCCCATAACCTCCCTGCCTTGACTCGCCTGGTGGAGTTTGTCAAAGAAAAAGAGCAGGAAGGATATCGTCCTCGAATCCTATTTGGAGCCTTGAAACGGAAGGATTATCAAGGGATGTTGGCTTATCTGACTGAGAATTTGCCTCAGGTGGAACTCAAGGTGACTGGTTTTGACTATCAAGGTTCTCTGGATGAGACAGATGTAACAGGTTACGATATAGTTCCTTCTTATCGCGAATTTATCAGCAGTTTCGAAGAAAGAGCAGATACTCAAGACTTGTTATTCATTACAGGGTCTCTCTATTTTATCTCAGAAGTACGGGGCTACTTGCTGGCCCATGAGCAGATGAATTGACCTCTTTTTTGAACTTGTTATACTAGGAAAACTACTAGTTAGAAGGAAAAAATTCTGTAAACTGGTAGCAGAAAGGAAATTCATCATGAAATTAAAAAGATTCACACTTTCTCTTGCTTCTCTAGCAAGTCTTAGTCTCTTAGTAGCTTGTTCACAAAGAGCTCAACAGATTCAACAACCAGCAACTTAATCGCAAACACAACAAACTCAGCAATCACAACCTGCTGCTTCATCTTCCACAGAAAATAGTAACCAGGCAGCGACAAGTTCTTCACAAAATACGCCTGAGGCTCAACCAACTAATATTGATGGAACTTATACTGGTCAGGACGAAAGAGACCGTATCACTTTGGTAGTGACTGGTACAACTGGTACAACTGGTACTTGGACACAGGTAGAAACTGACGGGGAACAAGAAATCAAGCAGGTTAGCTTCGATGCCGCTAATCAACGTATGATTATTGGGGATGATGTCAATATTTATGCAATCAATGGCAATCAGATGATTATCGACGATATGGATAGAGAAGCGTCTGATCGCATTGTTTTATCAAAATAGACTAGAAGAAGACTGGATTTTTTGGTCTCTTTTGCTTTTGCTCAGAAAAATGATTATAAATACTTGCCTTCTACCGAATACCTGAGTTATACTAGTTTTAATTACCTGTTTTTATCATTCAAACTATCAAGGAGGGGATATGAAATATAGAAAATTTCAATTATTGATGTCCAAGTATGGCTTTAGTCTTTCGATTATGCTACTTGAACTTTTTCTTGTTTTTGGTCTCTTTCTCTATTTAGGGCGTATGGCCCCTATTCTATGGGTAATTGTCTTAATTTTTATGAGTATGGCGACTATTGTCGCAATTGTCAATCGTTCAATGACACCTGATAGTAAAGTGATGTGGTTAGTGGTGACTTTTGTTCCTGTTATTGGTCCTTTGCTCTATCTGATGTTTGGTGAAAGACGATTATCCAAAAAAGAAATCAAACAGTTGGACAAACTTGGTTCTATGCATTTTCGGGAGGATAACAGTAAAGCTCTCCGCCAGAAATTGAAGGAAGAGGATAAGGCAGCTTACGGAGTTATCAAATCTTTGTTAAGTATGGATAGTAACGCCGATGTCTATGATCGAACAGACTCACAATTCTTTTCTTCGGGTGAAAGCATGTGGCAATATATGTTGGAAGACCTCAAGAAAGCTGAAAAGTTTATCTTTTTAGAGTATTATATTGTCGAAGAAGGTTTGATGTGGAATAGCATACTAGACATACTAGAGCAAAAGGCAGCTCAGGGTGTAGAGGTCAAGATGCTCTATGATGATATCGGCTGTATGGCGACTTTGCCTGGAGACTATACTATTCAGCTTCGTAGTCGAGGAATTGAAGCCCATAAATTTAACAAGGTGGTTCCTCGCTTGACGGTGGCTTACAACAATCGGGACCATCGGAAAATCCTTGTCATAGATGGTCAGGTAGCCTATACAGGAGGTATTAACTTAGCTGATGAGTATATCAACCATGTAGAACGTTTTGGCTACTGGAAGGACAGTGGGATTCGCTTAGATGGCCCTGGTGTCAAGGCTCTCACCCGTCTCTTTTTGATGACTTGGTACATTAATCGTGGGGAAATCAGCGATTTTGACCAGTATCACTTGGAAAATCAGCCTTGTTCTGGCCAAGGGCTCTGCATTCCTTACGGTAGTGGACCCAAGCCCATCTTCCGTACCCAGGTAGGGAAAAAAGTCTATCAAAGTTTGATTAATCAGGCTACTGATTCAGTCTATATCACAACACCCTATTTGATTATTGACTATGACTTAACAGAGAGTATTAAAAATGCGGCCATGAGGGGTGTTGATGTCCGTATCGTGACACCTTTCATTCCGGATAAAAAATTGATTCAACTTATCACAAGAGGGGCCTATCCAGATTTGTTGTCAGCAGGAGTAAGGATTTTTGAGTATAGTCCAGGCTTTATCCACAGTAAACAAATCTTAGTGGATAAGGACTTTGCTGCAGTTGGAACCATTAACTTAGATTACAGAAGTTTGCTTCACCACTATGAAAATGCAGTCTTGCTATATAAAACAGAATCAATCACTGAGATTCAAAAAGATTTTCAAGAGATTTTTTCGGTATCGCAAGAAATTTTCCCTCATACGATAAAAAACAGCTGGTATCAGAAATTGATTAAGGAAATTGCCCAGTTATTCGCCCCTATCTTATAAGAAATCTAGGACTGAGGACACAAACCAGTCCTATTTTTCTTGTCTTTTACGAATAAGAAGATGCAGGAGGAAAGATGATGACCCAGAAAGAATTGAACTATATCATGACATTTAAACAGACACATTTACACCGATTTCGAGAAATTGAAACCTTTGTGAAACTATGCAAAAAATCACTCAAACACCCATCGTAAGCTGACAATCCTAGGACTTTTTGATATACTAAGACAGATAAATTGAATAGGAGAAACGATATGAGTGTGTATGGTAGAGTAGAAGAAGTTCATCAGGAGAATCGTGAACCTCTAGAATACCAAATCGAACAAGAATCGCATCATCGTGAATCAAGTCGTCTTCCTTTGGTAAAAATTTTACTATGGAGTACGCTTGTAACGGGGATAACTCTAGGAGTACCGCTATTACTCGATTTAATGAGTGCACAGGAAGTGCAGGATTTTTATGCAGGTTGGGCGCTTCATCAGACAGGAAAAATTTACAGCGACTATTATGGAAGTCAAGGTTTGCTTTATTAGTTGCTGACTTACGTGACTCAGGGCGGATTTCTCTTTGCCATCTTTGAGTGGTTAGCCTTGGTAGCAGGAGGATTTTTTCTCTTTCGATCGGCAGACACCTTGACAAAGCAAGGAGACCAAGCTGGACAACTGGTGACTATTTTTTATATGCTAGTTACAGGTCTTGCGTTTGGTGGAGGTTATGCGACTCTTTTAGCGCTTCCATTCTTATTCGCGGCCTTTAGTTTAGTTGCGGCTTACCTAAGCAATCCAAGCCATGATAAGGGATTTGTACGGATTGGGCTGGCTTTGGCAGGAGGATTTTTCTTTGCTCCCTTGGCATCGCTCCTGTTTATTGCTGTAGTGAGTTTAGGCTTGTTGGTCTTTAACCTTGGGCATAGACGCTTTGCACATGGATTTTATCAGTTTCTTGCAGTGGCTTTAGGTTTTTCACTTGTCTTTTATCCAACTGCCTATTATAGTGTTGCAACAGGAAGTTTTGAGGATGCGATTAGTGGAATTTTGTATCCAATTCATTCCATTCGTTTGGTTTCTGTTTCGGCATTGTTAGAAAATGTTTTGTTTTATGGGTTGTTGGCTCTTGGCATGGGAGTTTTGGTTTTTATCTTTTTAGGTCTCTTTCAATCTAAATCCTCTAAACTATATGTCATCTCAGTGCCTGCGAGTTTGTTCCTGATTTTAGGTTTGGTAGTGATTTTCTTTACACAGGATCCTCTACATGCATCCCGTTTGATGCTCATTTTCCCTGTCTTTCTTCTGCTTTTAGTGTCCAATATCAAGGGGCAACAGAGTGGTCGTAGCGTTAGAAGAAGACGCAGAGAAGAGCCTGTTAGTCTCTGGCATCGCTATACTAAAGGAAATCTTTACCTACCGATTTTAACTTTGTTATATCTTTTGGCTGTTCCTTTTTTGATGAGGTTTATCCTTTATCCGGTACCTTATCAAGAACGTGAGCGTCTTGCTGATTTGGTGAAAGAGGAGACAAGTACGGAAGATGCTATCTATGCATGGGATGATACTGCAACTCTTTATCGTAAGAGTGAGCGCTTGTCGCCATCGGCTATTTTGTCCCCGTTGCACTATACAGCAACTGAGGAAAATCGGAATAAGCTACTCAATGACTTGAAAGAAAAACAACCCAAGGTGATTGTGGTAAACGATAAGGTGGCAGTCTGGTCTGAAGTGGAAACACTCTTAAAAGAAAATTATCAACCAGTAAAGACAGATTACTCAGAGTTTAAAGTCTATAAAATTAAATAACTAAATCAATATCTTGTGTATTTTTAAAAATTTTAGGATTTTTAACACAAGATATTGATTTTTCTTTTTAGAGTGGTATAATACTTTTTAGAAAGAACATTTTAGAAAAGAGCATGCATATGATTGCACTAGAAGAAAAAATTACAATTTTGCCAACTCTCTTCGTCGAGAAACGAGATGGGAGACGTGTTGTATTTGATGTGGACAAGATTGATAAGGCTCTCCACAAGGCGGCTGACAAGGTTATGGATGTGACACCCTTGGTTGAAAAGCGCCTCAATGCTCTGACCGAGCGAATTGTCACAGAAATTCATAGTCGCTTTCCAAAGGGGGGTTAAGATTTACGAAATTCAAAATATCGTAGAACATGAACTCCTTGAAGCTAAAGAATATGGGCTGGCTGAAGAGTATATCACTTATCGGACACAAAGGGATTTTGAGCGCTCAAAAGCGACAGATATCAACTTTAGTATCCATAAACTTCTCAACAAAGACCAGGCAGTTGTCAATGAAAATGCTAATAAAGACAGCGATGTCTTCAACACCCAGCGTGATTTGACAGCAGGGATTGTTGGGAAATCAATCGGACTGCAAATGCTTCCTAAGCACGTAGCCAATGCCCACCAAAAAGGGGATATCCACTATCACGATTTGGACTACAGTCCCTATACACCTATGACCAACTGCTGTTTGATTGATTTCAAGGGTATGTTGGAAAATGGTTTTAAGATTGGAAATGCGGAGGTAGAAAGTCCTAAGTCTATCCAGACTGCAACAGCTCAGATTTCCCAAATCATTGCCAACGTTGCTTCTAGCCAGTATGGAGGCTGTTCAGCTGACCGTATAGATGAAGTCTTGGCGCCTTATGCAGAGAAGAATTACCAAAAACACCTCAAAGATGCAGAAGAGTGGGTCTTGCCTGAAAAACGGGAAGATTACGCTTGGAAGAAAACGCAGAAAGACATCTACGATGCCATGCAATCTCTTGAGTATGAAATCAACACCCTCTTCACTTCAAATGGGCAAACACCTTTTACTTCGCTAGGTTTTGGTCTGGGAACCAATCGTTTTGAGCGGGAAATTCAAAAAGCTATCTTGAACATCCGAATCAAGGGACTTGGTTCAGAACACCGCACAGCTATCTTCCCTAAACTTATCTTCACGCTTAAAAGAGGACTCAACTTAGAGGAAGGGACACCCAACTACGACATCAAGCAGTTGGCTCTAGAGTGCGCAACCAAGCGGATGTACCCAGATGTTTTGTCCTATGATAAGATTGTTGAGTTGACAGGTTCTTTCAAAGTTCCTATGGGTTGTCGTTCTTTCCTTCAAGGATGGAAGGATGAGAATGGTGTCGAGGTTAATTCAGGTCGCATGAATCTGGGTGTTGTGACGGTTAACCTGCCTCGTATTGCTCTCGAGTCTGAGGGCGACATGAATAAGTTCTGGGAAATCTTCAACGAACGTATGAACATCGCTGAAGATGCTCTTGTTTATCGTGTCGAACGCACTAAAGAGGCGACACCAGCCAATGCTCCTATCCTCTATCAGTACGGTGCTTTTGGCCATCGTCTAGGTAAAGAAGAAAGTGTTGACCAGCTCTTTAAGAATCGTCGCGCAACTGTTTCGCTGGGCTATATCGGTTTGTACGAAGTGGCGACTGTTTTCTTTGGTAATAGCTGGGAAAGCAATCCAGATGCTAAGGAATTCACGCTAGACATTATTCGAGATATGAAACGCCGTGTAGAAGAGTGGTCTGACCAATATGGCTACCATTTCTCTATCTACTCAACACCATCTGAAAGTTTGACAGACCGTTTCTGCCGACTAGATACAGAAAAGTTCGGCTCTATTCCTGATATTACGGACAAGGAATACTACACTAACTCTTTCCACTACGATGTTCGTAAAAATCCAACACCGTTTGAAAAATTAGACTTTGAGAAAGTCTATCCAGAAGCAGGTGCGTCAGGTGGTTTCATCCATTATTGTGAGTATCCAGTTCTTCAACAAAATCCAAAGGCCCTGGAAGCTGTCTGGGATTATGCCTATGACCGTGTGGGTTATCTGGGGACTAATACTCCAATTGACCGTTGCTACAAGTGTGACTTTGAAGGGGATTTTGAACCAACTGAGAGAGGATTTGCTTGTCCAAACTGTGGGAATAGCGACCCTAAAACAGTAGACGTTGTTAAACGAACTTGTGGCTATTTAGGCAATCCTCAAGCGCGTCCGATGGTCAATGGACGTCACAAGGAAATCGCTGCGCGTGTCAAACACATGAATGGCTCAACGATTAAAATAGCTGGGCATCAAGTAACAAATTAGAAAGAAATGAAATGGGAAAATATCAATTAGACGATAAGGGCCGCGCACAAGTGACCCGTTATCATGAGAAACACTCTAAAGGTGGAGCTGGTAAAAAAGAACGCTTGCTCAGCCTCAGAGAACAATTTTTAAACAAGAACAAGAAAAAATAAAAGTGATACTCAATGAAAATCAAAGAGCAAACTAGGAAGCTAGCCGCAGGTTGCTCAAAGCACTGCTTTGAGGTTGTAGATAAGACTGACGAAGTCAGTAACATATATCTACGGTAAGGCGACGCTGACGTGGTTTGAAGAGATTTTCGAAGAGTATGAGAGTCAGCTCTCACTTTTCTCATAGTGGGAGGTAAGGATGGAACTACGCAGACCAAGATTAGCAGATAAAGAAACAGTTTTAGAGATGATGGCAGAGTTTGAAAAAAGCCAATCAGCCCATGATGGAGGATTTTGGGATACAGAGAACTTTGTGTATGAAGAGTGGTTGGAAACAAATATGCAAAAAGAGATGGGAATAAACTTACCTGAAAATCGTGTTCCTTCTATTCAATTTGTATCATTTGATGATGTAGGTCGTGCTCTAGGATTTTTGAATCTGCGATTGAGACTGAATGAGGGGTTACTGAATTATGCTGGCCACATTGGCTACTCCATTCATCCATCAGAAAGAGGTAAAGGTTATGCTAAAGAGACTCTCCGTCAGGGCTTGCAAGTTGCTAAGGAAAAGAACATCAAGAGAACTCTTGTGACCTGTAGCGTGAATAATCCTGCTAGCAGAGCAGTCATTTTAGCAAATGGAGGAATTCTTGAAGATGCTAGGAATGGAGTCGAGCGTTATTGGATAGAGGTAGCGAATGAATAATCCAAAACCACAAGAATGGAAAAGCGAGGAACTTAGTCAAGGTCGTATCATTGACTACAAGGCCTTTAACTTTGTAGATGGAGAAGGCGTGCGTAACTCTCTCTATGTATCAGGCTGTATGTTTCACTGCGAGGGATGTTATAATGTTGCGACTTGGTCTTTTAATGCTGGTATTCCCTATACAGCAGAATTAGAAGAGCAGATTATGGCAGACCTTGCTCAACCTTATGTTCAAGGATTGACCTTGCTAGGAGGGGAGCCCTTCCTCAATACGGGGATTCTCTTACCTCTCGTTAAACGCATTCGAAAGGAATTACCAGAAAAAGACATCTGGTCCTGGACGGGCTATACATGGGAAGAAATGATGTTGGAAACTCCAGATAAACTGGAACTCTTATCGCTAATTGACATCCTTGTAGATGGACGATACGATCGAACTAAGAGAAATCTCATGCTCCAGTTCCGCGGATCTTCAAACCAAAGAATTATCGATGTGCAAAAATCTCTCAAAAGTGGGCAAGTAGTGATTTGGGATAAGCTTAATGACGGAAAAGAAAGCTATGAACAGGTGAAGAGAGAGTAACTTTCTTCTATAGAGAATAGTTAAATAAATGACCTATAAAAAAAGAAAACAGTTTCATTGTAAAAAAACGAAAAAACAGCAACAAATCCCTTGCAATCGCAGGGGCTTTGTGTTATTCTATTATGGTGCTGTAAATTACAGCCTTAGCTTTGATGCAAGAGGTTGCGACACGCTCGGTTGCATTGCCACGCAACACCGCGTCGGTTTTCTTGTGGAGCTAGCCTATTATCTTAAATAGACGAAAAGGAGAAAAAGATGGCAAACAAAAAAATCCGTATCCGTTTTGAAAGCTTACGAACACCGTACGCTTGACACAGCGGCTGCAAAAATCGTAGAATCAGCTACTCGTACAGGTGCACAAGTTGCGGGTCCAATCCCACTTCCAACTGAACGTAGCCTCTACACAATCATTCGTGCGACTCACAAATACAAAGACTCTCGCGAACAATTTGAAATGCGTACACACAAACGTTTGATCGATATCGTTAACCCAACTCAAAAAACAGTTGATGCGTTGATGAAATTGGATCTTCCAAGTGGTGTAAACGTAGAAATCAAACTTTAATCTAAAATATAAAAGAGCAGAGGCTGGTGTTTCAATCTAATTGAACACGGGCTAAACTCGGTGTGAAAAAGATAAACTTCCTAGTGTCTGCTGAGACACTGCGTCAGTTTCTTATTTTTCACTTTGAGTTTGACGCCCTTGTATCTTAGACTTGAGCATAAAAAAACGCTCGTTAAAAAAACTTTTTGAATAAAAAAATATAGAAAAGGAACTATTTTTCTCATGACAAAAAGGAATCTTAGGGAAAAAAAGTGGGAATGACTCAAATCTTCACTGAAGCTGGCGAATTGATCCCTGTAACAGTTATTGAAGCAACTCCAAACGTTGTTCTTCAAGTTAAAACTGTTGAAACAGACGGATACAACGCTATCCAAGTTGGTTTCGATGACAAACGCGAAGTATTGAGCAACAAACCTGCTAAAGGACATGTAGCGAAAGCTAACACGGCTCCTAAGCGCTTCATTCGTGAATTCAAAAACGTTGAAGGCTTGGAAGTTGGTGCTGAAATCACAGTTGAAACATTCGCAGCTGGAGACGTTGTTGACGTAACTGGTACTTCTAAAGGTAAAGGTTTCCAAGGTGTTATCAAACGCCACGGACAATCACGTGGACCAATGGCTCACGGTTCTCGTTACCACCGTCGTCCAGGTTCTATGGGACCTGTTGCACCTAACCGCGTATTCAAAGGTAAAAATCTTGCAGGACGTATGGGTGGTGACCGCGTAACAATTCAAAACCTTGAAGTTGTACAAGTTGTTCCAGAAAAGAACGTTATCCTTATCAAAGGTAACGTACCAGGTGCTAAGAAATCTCTTATCACTATCAAATCAGCAGTTAAAGCTGGTAAATAATAAGGAAAGGGGAATACAGTCAAAATGGCAAATGTAACATTATTCGACCAAACTGGTAAACAAGCTGGCGAAGTTGTTCTTAACGATGCAATCTTTGGTATCGAACCAAACCAATCTGTTGTGTTTGATGTGATCATCAGCCAACGTGCTAGCCTTCGTCAAGGAACTCACGCAGTTAAAAACCGCTCAGCTGTTTCAGGTGGCGGACGCAAACCATGGCGTCAAAAAGGAACTGGGCGTGCTCGTCAAGGTTCTATCCGCTCTCCACAATGGCGTGGTGGTGGAATCGTCTTCGGACCAACTCCACGTAGCTATGCGTACAAACTTCCTCAAAAAGTTCGTCGCCTTGCGCTTAAATCTGTTTACTCAGAAAAAGTTGCTGAAAATAAATTTGTAGCCGTTGATTCTCTTGAATTTACAGCTCAAAAAAACTGCTGAATTTGCAAAAAGTTCTTGCGAGCTTTGAGCATCGATTCTAAAGTCCTTGTTATTCTTGAAGAAGGAAACGAATTCATGACTCTCTCAGCTCGTAACCTTCCAAACGTGAAAGTTGCGACTGCTACAACTGCAAGTGTTCTTGACATCGCAAATAGTGACAAACTTCTTGTTACTCAAGCAGCTATCTCTAAAATCGAGGAGGTTCTTGCATAATGAATTTGTATGATGTTATCAAAAAACCTGTCATCACTGAAAGCTCAATGGCTCAACTTGAAGCAGGAAAATATGTATTTGAAGTTGACACTCGTGCACTAAACTTTTTGATCAAGCAAGCTGTTGAAGCTGCTTTCGAAGGTGTTAAAGTTGCTAATGTTAACACAATCAACGTAAAACCAAAAAGCTAAACGTGTTGGACGTTACACTGGTTTTACTAACAAAACTAAAAAAAGCTATCATCACACTTACAGCTGATTCTAAAAGCAATCGAGGTTGTTTGCTTTGCTGAAGCTGAATAATCTAAGGAGGAAATATCGTGGGAATTCGTGTTTATAAACCAACAACAAACGGTCGCCGTAATATGACTTCTTTGGATTTCGTTTGAAATCACAACAAGCACTCCTGAAAAATCATTGCTTGTTGCATTGAAGAAAGCAAGGCTGGTCGTAACAACAACGGTCGTATCACAGTTCGTCACCAAGGTGGTGGCCACAAACGTTTCTACCGTTTGGTTGACTTCAAACGTAACAAAGACAACGTTGAAGCAGTTGTTAAAACAATCGAGTACGATCCAAACCGTTCTGCAAACATCGCTCTTGTACACTACACTGACGGTGTGAAAGCATACATCATCGCTCCAAAAGGTCTTGAAGTAGGTCAACGTATCGTTTCAGGTCCAGAAGCAGATATTAAAGTCGGAAATGCTCTTCCACTTGCTAACATCCCAGTTGGTACTTTGATCCACAACATCGAGTTGAAACCAGGTCGTGGTGGTGAATTGGTACGTGCTGCTGGTGCATCTGCTCAAGTATTGGGTTCTGAAGGTAAATACGTTCTTGTTCGTCTTCAATCAGGTGAAGTTCGTATGATTCTTGGAACTTGTCGTGCTACAGTTGGTGTTGTCGGAAACGAACAACACGGACTTGTAAACCTTGGTAAAGCAGGACGTAGTCGTTGGAAAGGTATCCGCCCAACAGTTCGTGGTTCTGTAATGAACCCTAACGATCACCCACACGGTGGTGGTGAAGGTAAAGCACCAGTTGGTCGTAAAGCACCATCTACTCCATGGGGCAAACCTGCTCTTGGTCTTAAAACTCGTAACAAGAAAGCGAAATCTGACAAACTTATCGTTCGTCGTCGCAACGAGAAATAATATTAAACTAGTCGCTTAAGTAACTAGTAAATCAATCCGCCAACTCGGTAGCGCTCCATAGGAGCGCAAGTCGCTGTGGTACAACATTTAAAGGAGAAAATATAAAAATGGGACGCAGTCTTAAAAAAGGACCTTTCGTCGATGAGCATTTGATGAAAAAAGTTGAAGCTCAAGCTAACGACGAAAAGAAAAAAGTTATTAAAACTTGGTCACGTCGTTCAACGATCTTCCCAAGTTTCATTGGTTACACTATTGCAGTTTATGACGGACGTAAACACGTACCTGTTTACATCCAAGAAGACATGGTAGGTCACAAACTTGGTGAATTTGCACCAACTCGTACTTACAAAGGTCACGCTGCAGACGACAAGAAAACACGTAGAAAATAAGGAGAACATAAATGGCAGAAATTACTTCAGCTAAAAGCAATGGCTCAGTACAGTACGTGTTTCACCTCGTAAATCACGTCTTGTTCTTGATAACATCCGTGGTAAAAAGCGTAGCCGATGCAATCGCAATCTTGACATTCACTCCAAACAAAAGCTGCTGAAATCATCTTGAAAGTTTTGAACTCAGCTGTAGCTAACGCTGAAAAACAACTTTGGTTTGGATAAAGCTAACTTGGTAGTATCTGAAGCATTCGCAAACGAAGGACCAACTATGAAACGTTTCCGTCCACGTGCGAAAGGTTCAGCTTCACTAATCAACAAACGTACAGCTCACATCACTGTAGCTGTTGCAGAAAAATAAGGAGGTAAAATCGTGGGTCAAAAAGTACATCCAATTGGTATGCGTGTCGGCATCATCCGTGATTGGGATGCCAAATGGTATGCTGAAAAAGAATACGCGGATTACCTTCATGAAGATCTTGCAATCCGTAAATTCGTTCAAAAAGAACTTGCTGACGCAGCAGTTTCAACTATCGAAATCGAACGCGCAGTAAACAAAGTTAACGTTTCACTTCACACTGCTAAACCAGGTATGGTTATCGGTAAAGGTGGTGCTAACGTTGATGCACTCCGTGCAAAACTTAACAAATTGACTGGAAAACAAGTACACATCAACATCATCGAAATCAAACAACCTGATTTGGATGCTCACCTTGTAGGTGAAGGAATTGCTCGTCAATTGGAGCAACGTGTTGCTTTCCGTCGTGCACAAAAACAAGCAATCCAACGTGCAATGCGTGCTGGAGCTAAAGGAATCAAAACTCAAGTATCAGGTCGTTTGAACGGTGCAGATATCGCCCGTGCTGAAGGATACTCTGAAGGAACTGTTCCACTTCACACACTTCGTGCAGATATCGATTACGCTTGGGAAGAAGCAGATACTACATACGGTAAACTTGGTGTTAAAGTATGGATCTACCGTGGTGAAGTTCTTCCAGCTCGCAAAAACACTAAAGGAGGTAAATAACCAATGTTAGTACCTAAACGTGTTAAACACCGTCGTGAATTCCGTGGAAAAATGCGCGGTGAAGCAAAAGGTGGAAAAGAAGTAGCATTCGGTGAATACGGTCTTCAAGCTACAACTAGCCACTGGATCACTAACCGCCAAATCGAAGCTGCTCGTATCGCCATGACTCGTTACATGAAACGTGGTGGTAAAGTTTGGATTAAAATCTTCCCACACAAATCATACACTGCTAAAGCTATCGGTGTGCGTATGGGATCTGGTAAAGGGGCACCTGAAGGTTGGGTAGCACCAGTTAAACGTGGTAAAGTGATGTTCGAAATCGCTGGTGTATCTGAAGAGATCGCTCGCGAAGCGCTTCGTCTTGCTAGCCACAAATTGCCAGTTAAATGTAAATTCGTAAAACGTGAAGCAGAATAAGGAGAAGGCATGAAACTTAATGAAGTAAAAGAATTTGTTAAAGAACTTCGTGGTCTTTTCTCAAGAAGAACTCATGAAGCCTGAAAACGAATTGAAAAAGATTGTTTTGAACTTCGTTTCCAAAGACTGCTACTGGTCAATTGGAACAAACAGCTCGCTTGAAAGAAGTTAAAAAACAAATCGCTCGTATCAAAACAGTTCAATCTGAAGCGAAATAATAGACTAGGGAAGGAGAAATTTCAATGGAACGCAATAATCGTAAAGTTCTTGTTGGACGTGTTGTATCTGACAAAAATGGACAAGACAATCACAGTTATAGTTGAAACAAAAACGTAACCACCCAGTCTATGGTAAACGTATTAACTACTCTAAAAAATACAAAGCTCATGATGAAAACAATGTTGCCAAAGAAGGCGATATCGTACGTATCATGGAAACTCGTCCGCTTTCAGCTACAAAACGTTTCCGTCTTGTAGAAGTTGTTGAAGAAGCGGTCATCATCTAATCAAACCTGAAAGGAGAAAACTGAAATGATTCAAACAGAAACTCGTTTGAAAGTCGCAGACAACAGCGGTGCTCGCGAAATCTTGACTATCAAAGTTCTTGGTGGTTCAGGACGTAAATTTGCAAACATCGGTGATGTTATCGTGGCATCTGTAAAACAAGCTACTCCTGGTGGTGCGGTTAAAAAAGGTGACGTTGTTAAAGCAGTTATCGTTCGTACTAAATCAGGTGCTCGTCGTGCTGATGGTTCATACATCAAATTTGACGAAAACGCAGCAGTTATCATCCGTGAAGACAAAACTCCTCGCGGAACACGTATCTTTGGCCCAGTTGCACGTGAATTGCGTGAAGGTGGCTTCATGAAGATCGTGTCACTTGCTCCAGAAGTACTTTAATTTTTAGAAACAAACTAGTCCCCTGGATTTACCTCCAGGGTGCCCTTATGGGCGTAAGAAAAATCAAGGAGAAACCTAATGTTTGTAAAAAGGCGACAAAGTTCGCGTAATCGCTGGTAAAGATAAGGGAACAGAAGCTGTTGTCCTTACTGCCCTTCCAAAAGTAAACAAAGTTATCGTTGAAGGTGTTAACATCGTTAAGAAACATCAACGTCCAACTAACGAGCTTCCTCAAGGTGGTATCATCGAGAAAGAAGCAGCTATCCACGTATCAAACGTTCAAGTTTTGGACAAAAATGGTGTAGCTGGTCGTGTTGGTTACAAATTTGTAGACGGTAAAAAAAGTTCGCTACAACAAAAAATCAGGCGAAGTGCTTGATTAATCACGAAGGAAAGGAGAAGTATAATGGCAAATCGTTTAAAAGAAAAATATCTTAATGAAGTAGTTCCTGCTTTGACAGAACAATTCAACTACTCATCAGTGATGGCTGTGCCTAAAGTAGATAAGATCGTTTTGAACATGGGTGTTGGTGAAGCTGTATCAAACGCTAAAAGTCTTGAAAAAGCTGCTGAAGAATTGGCACTTATCTCAGGTCAAAAACCACTTATCACTAAAGCTAAAAAATCAATCGCCGGCTTCCGTCTTCGTGAAGGTGTTGCGATCGGTGCAAAAGTTACCCTTCGTGGTGAACGTATGTACGAATTCTTGGATAAATTGGTTTCAGTTTCACTTCCACGTGTACGTGACTTCCACGGTGTTCCAACAAAATCATTTGATGGACGTGGAAACTACACACTTGGTGTGAAAGAACAATTGATCTTCCCAGAAATCAACTTCGATGACGTTGACAAAACTCGTGGTCTTGACATCGTTATCGTAACAACTGCTAACACTGACGAAGAGTCACGTGCATTGCTTACAGGCCTTGGAATGCCTTTTGCAAAATAATATAGGAGGTAAATCTAATGGCTAAAAAATCAATGATTGCTAAGAACAAACGTCCAGCGAAGTTCTCTACTCAAGCTTATACTCGTTGTGAAAAATGTGGTCGTCCACATTCAGTTTACCGCAAATTTAAACTTTGCCGTGTTTGCTTCCGTGAATTAGCTTACAAAGGACAAATTCCTGGTGTAACAAAAGCATCTTGGTAATTTAAGATATCAAGGGCGTCAAAACTCTAAGTGAAAATAGGAAACTTGACGAAGAAACTGAAGTTTCTAGGAAAGTTTATCTTTTTCACACAGAGTTTAGCCCGGGTTCAGTTGGGCTTGCCAATTTGAACACGAGCTACAGCTTTGGCAAAAAAGACCAATTTTCTTTGGAGCATCGCTCCTGCATCAAATTGCCTATTTTTGCTCTTGCTGTTACGCTCTTTGTATCATGTATTAACTAGCAAGTGCAACTTGCAAACTACTAGTAAGAGGAGAAAAATAAAATGGTTATGACTGACCCAATCGCAGACTTCCTAACTCGTATTCGTAACGCTAACCAAGCTAAACACGAAGTACTTGAAGTACCTGCATCAAATATCAAAAAAGGGATTGCTGAAATCCTTAAACGCGAAGGTTTTGTAAAAAACGTTGAAATCATCGAAGATGACAAACAAGGCATCATCCGTGTATTCCTTAAATACGGACCAAACGGTGAAAAAGTTATCACTAACTTGAAACGTGTTTCTAAACCAGGACTTCGTGTCTACAAAAAACGTGAAGATCTTCCAAAAGTTCTTAACGGACTTGGAATTGCTATCCTTTCAACTTCTGAAGGTTTGCTTACTGATAAAGAAGCACGCCAAAAGAATGTTGGTGGTGAGAGTTATCGCTTACGTTTGGTAATTGATGATGTGAGAGCGTTAAAAGAATGCAGTGAAAATAGGAAGTTTGTAGCAGGAGCGATGCTCCAAGACAAACTTATCTTTTTCACCAAATTCTTAGCTCGAACTCAAATCAAGATACAAAGCTCGTTAGAGCGTGTTCAGTTCAGCTCTTGAACTAAATAAGTATCTTAACCCCGTGAAAACTGGCCGTTCTGGCCTGACAATCTAACAGGAGAAAATAAACATGTCACGTATTGGTAATAAAGTTATCGTGTTGCCTGCTGGTGTAGAAATCACTAACAATGACAACGTTGTAACTGTAAAAGGACCTAAAGGAGAACTTACTCGTGAGTTCTCAAAAGATATTGAAATCCGTGTGGAAGGTACTGAAGTAACTCTTCACCGTCCAAACGATTCAAAAGAAATGAAAACTATCCACGGAACTACTCGTGCCCTTTTGAACAACATGGTTATTGGTGTATCAGAAGGATTCAAGAAAGAACTTGAAATGCGCGGGGTTGGTTACCGTGCACAACTTCAAGGATCTAAACTTGTTTTGGCTGTTGGTAAATCTCATCCAGACGAAGTTGAAGCTCCAGAAGGAATTACTTTTGAACTTCCAAACCCAACAACAATCGTTGTTAGCGGAATTTCAAAAGAAGTAGTTGGTCAAACAGCTGCTTACGTACGTAGCCTTCGTTCACCAGAACCATATAAAGGTAAAGGTATCCGTTACGTTGGTGAATTCGTTCGCCGTAAAGAAGGTAAAACAGGTAAATAATGTTGAGTGGTTGATTCTCAACCACCAACCTATTTTCCAACTTTGTGCATAGCACACGATTTAAAACTAAAGAGGTGAAAACTGTGATTTCAAAACCAGATAAAAACAAACTCCGCCAAAAACGCCACCGTCGCGTTCGCGGAAAACTCTCTGGAACTGCTGATCGCCCACGTTTGAACGTATTCCGTTCTAATACAGGCATCTACGCTCAAGTGATTGATGACGTAGCGGGTGTAACGCTCGCAAGTGCTTCAACTCTTGACAAAGAAGTTTCAAAAGGAACTAAAAACTGAACAAGCCGTTGCTGTCGGTAAACTCGTTGCAGAACGTGCAAACGCTAAAAGGTATTTCGAAGTGGTGTTCGACCGCGGTGGATATCTATATCACGGACGTGTGAAAGCTTTGGCTGATGCAGCTCGTGAAAACGGATTGAAATTCTAATAGGAGGACACTAGAAAATGGCATTTAAAGACAATGCAGTTGAATTAGAAGAACGCGTAGTTGCTGTCAACCGTGTTACAAAAAGTTGTTAAAAGGTGGACGTCGTCTTCGTTTCATGACTCTTGTTGTTGTTGGTGACCACAACGGTCGCGTAGGATTTAGTACTGGTAAAAGCTCAAGAAGTTCCAGAAGCAATCCGTAAAGCAGTAGATGATGCTAAGAAAAAAACTTAATCAGAAGTTCCTATGGTTGGAACAACAATCCACACGAAGTTCTTTCAGAATTCGGTGGAGCTAAAAGTATTGATGAAACCTGCTGTAGAAGGTTCTGGAGTTGCTAGCTGGTGGTGCAGTTCGTGCCGTTGTGGAATTGGCAGGTGTGGCAGATATTACATCTAAATCACTTGGTTCTAACACTCCAATCAACATTGTTCGTGCAACTGTTGAAGGTTTGAAACAATTGAAACGCGCTGAAGAAGTTCTGCCCTTCGTGGTATTTCAGTTTCTGATTTGGCATAAGAAAGGGGATAAAATGGCTCAAATTAAAATTACTTTGACTAAGTCTCCAATCGGACGCATTCCATCACAACGTAAAACTGTTGTAGCACTTGGACTTGGCAAATTGAACAGCTCTGTTATTAAAGAAGATAACGCTGCTATCCGTGGTATGATCACAGCAGTATCTCACTTGGTAACAGTTGAAAGAAAGTAAACTAATGAATTTTTAGGGGATGTGCACTATACCATCCCCTAAAACTAGATATAGTCATCTATGATGACGTCGTATAGGCGAGTTGATGGGGGAGACAACCTTTTCTCCCTTATCGGCGCTAGCATTTTACAAAAGAGGAGAAAATAAAAATGAAACTTCATGAATTGAAACCTGCAGAAGGTTCTCGTAAAGTACGTAACCGCGTTGGTCGTGGTACTTCATCAGGTAACGGTAAAACATCTGGTCGTGGTCAAAAAGGTCAAAAAGCTCGTAGCGGTGGCGGAGTTCGCCTTGGTTTTGAAGGTGGACAAACTCCATTGTTCCGTCGTCTTCCAAAACGTGGATTCACTAACATCAACGCTAAAGAATACGCAATTGTGAACCTTGACCAATTGAACGTCTTTGAAGATGGTGCTGAAGTTACTCCAGTTGTTCTTATCGAAGCAGGAATTGTTAAAGCTGAAAAATCAGGTATTAAAGTTCTTGGTAACGGTGAGTTGACTAAGAAATTGACTGTGAAAGCAGCTAAATTCTCTAAATCAGCTGAAGAAGCTATCACTGCTAAAGGTGGTTCAGTAGAAGTCATCTAAGAGAGGTGACCTATGTTTTTTAAATTATTAAGAGAAGCTCTTAAAGTCAAGCAGGTTCGATCAAAAATTTTATTTACAATTTTTATCGTTTTGGTCTTTCGTATCGGAACTAGTATTACAGTTCCTGGTGTGAATGCCAATAGCTTGAATGCTTTAAGTGGATTATCCTTCTTAAACATGTTGAGCTTGGTGTCAGGGAATGCCATGAAAAACTTCTCAGTTTTTGCTCTTGGTGTTAGTCCCTACATTACGGCCTCTATCGTTGTCCAACTCTTGCAAATGGATATTTTACCCAAATTTGTAGAGTGGGGTAAACAAGGGGAAGTAGGTCGAAGAAAATTAAATCAAGCTACTCGTTATATTGCTCTTGTTCTAGCCTTTGTGCAATCTATCGGGATTACAGCTGGTTTTAATACTTTGGCTGGAGCTCAATTATTGAAAACAGCTCTTACTCCACAAGTCTTTATCATGATTGGTATCATCTTAACAGCTGGTAGCATGATTGTGACTTGGTTGGGAGAGCAAATTACAGATAGGGATACGGAAATGGTGTATCTATGATTATCTTTGCCGGGATTGTTGCTTCAATTCCAGAGATGATTCAGGGAATCTATGTAGACTACTTTGTGAATGTCCCAAGTAGCCGTATCAACTCATCTATCATTTTCGTAATCATCTTGATTATTGCTGTATTGTTGATCATTTACTTTACAACTTATGTTCAACAAGCAGAATACAAGATTCCAATCCAATATACTAAGGTTGCACAAGGTGCTCCATCTAGCTCTTACCTTCCTTTGAAGGTAAACCCTGCTGGAGTTATCCCTGTTATCTTTGCAAGTTCGATTACTGCAGCGCCAGCGGCTATTCTTCAGTTTTTGAGCGCTACAGGTCATGATTGGGCTTGGGTAAGAACAGCACAAGAAATGCTGGCAACAACTTCACCAACTGGTATTGCCATGTATGCTTTATTGATTATTCTCTTTACATTCTTCTACACGTTTGTACAGATTAATCCTGAAAAAGCGGCAGAGAACCTACAAAAGAGCGGTGCCTATATCCACGGAGTTCGTCCTGGTAAAGGTACAGAAGAATATATGTCTAAACTTCTTCGTCGTCTTGCAACTGTTGGTTCTCTCTTCCTTGGTGTGATTTCTATTTTACCGATCGTAGCAAAAGATGTTTTCGGACTTTCAGAAGCAGTTGCTTTTGGAGGAACCAGTCTTTTGATCATTATCTCTACAGGTATTGAAGGAATCAAACAATTGGAAGGTTACCTATTGAAACGTAAGTATGTTGGTTTCATGGATAGAACAGAATAAAAGTATTTACTGATACTCTTCGAAAATCAAATTCAAACCACGTCAGCTTCACCTTGCCGTACTCAAGTACAGCCTGCGGCTAGCTTCCTAGTTTGCTCTTTGATTTTCATTGAGTATGAATCAGTAAATGCTGAGGGAGTGGAGGTTTAAACTCTAACATTTGTGAGAGTTTGGTCTCCCCTCTTCTATTTTGTTTTTAAATAGGGGTGAAAAGATTTTTTGCTTCTATTTAAAAATAAAATAAGGAGATCAAATCATGAATCTTTTGATTATGGGCTTACCTGGTGCAGGTAAGGGAACTCAAGCAGCAAAAATTGTAGAACAATTCCATGTTGCACATATCTCAACAGGTGATATGTTCCGCGCTGCAATGGCAAATCAAACTGAAATGGGTGTTCTTGCTAAGTCATACATTGACAAGGGTGAATTGGTTCCTGACGAAGTTACAAATGGAATCGTAAAAGAACGTCTTTCACAAGATGATATTAAAGAAACAGGATTCTTGTTGGATGGTTACCCACGTACAATCGAACAAGCTCATGCCTTGGACAAAACATTGGCTGAACTTGGCATCGAACTAGAAGGTGTTATCAACATCGAAGTGAATCCAGATAGCCTCTTGGAACGTTTGAGTGGCCGTATCATCCACCGCGTAACTGGAGAAACTTTCCACAAGGTCTTTAACCCACCAGTTGACTATAAAGAAGAAGATTATTACCAACGTGAAGATGATAAACCTGAGACAGTCAAACGTCGTTTGGATGTGAATATTGCTCAAGGAGAACCAATCATTGCTCACTACCGTGCCAAAGGTTTGGTTCATGACATCGAAGGTAATCAAGATATCAATGATGTCTTCACAGATATCGAAAAAGTATTGACAAATTTGAAATAAAGCGTTTTTCACACTTGCAAAAATCCGCTACAAATGTTATACTAAGATAGTCTGACTTATAATTGTTGTCTCTGTGTCTAGAGGCATCGAATCGAAATTTATGGAGGTGCTTTTGCGTGGCAAAAGACGATGTGATTGAAGTTGAAGGCAAAGTAGTTGATACAATGCCGAATGCAATGTTTACGGTTGAACTTGAAAATGGACATCAGATTTTAGCAACAGTTTCTGGTAAAATTCGTAAAAACTATATTCGTATTTTAGCGGGAGATCGTGTTACTGTCGAAATGAGTCCATATGACTTGACACGTGGACGTATCACTTACCGCTTTAAATAATCGAAAAACTTGGAGGGATAAGAAATGAAAGTAAGACCATCGGTCAAACCAATTTGCGAATACTGTAAAGTTATTCGTCGTAATGGTCGTGTTATGGTAATTTGCCCAGCAAATCCAAAACACAAACAACGTCAAGGATAAGATAGAAAGGAGAAAACATGGCTCGTATTGCTGGAGTTGACATTCCAAATGACAAACGCGTAGTAATCTCATTGACTTATGTTTATGGTATCGGACTTGCAACGTCTAAGAAAATTTTGGCTGCTGCTGGAATCTCAGAAGATGTTCGTGTACGTGATCTTACATCAGATCAAGAAGATGCTATCCGTCGTGAAGTGGATGCAATCAAAGTTGAAGGTGACCTTCGTCGTGAAGTAAACTTGAACATCAAACGTTTGATGGAAATCGGTTCATACCGTGGTATCCGTCACCGTCGTGGACTTCCTGTCCGTGGACAAAACACTAAAAACAACGCTCGCACTCGTAAAGGTAAAGCTGTTGCGATTGCTGGTAAGAAAAAATAATATAGGAGGTAAAAGTCTTGGCTAAACCAACACGTAAACGTCGTGTGAAAAAGAATATCGAATCTGGTATTGCTCATATTCACGCTACATTTAATAACACTATTGTTATGATTACTGATGTGCATGGTAATGCAATTGCTTGGTCATCAGCTGGTGCTCTTGGTTTCAAAGGTTCTCGTAAATCTACACCATTCAGCTGCTCAAATGGCTTCTGAAAGCTAGCTGCTAAATCTGCACAAGAACACGGTCTTAAATCAGTTGAAGTTACTGTAAAAGGTCCAGGTTCTGGTCGTGAGTCAGCTATTCGTGCGCTTTACTGCCGCTGGTCTTGAAGTAACAGCAATTCGTGATGTGACTCCAGTGCCACACAATGGTGCTCGTCCTCCAAAAACGTCATAAAGTGTATAATCATCGCATTACACTGCTTTTTCGTTTAAGAGGGGTAACTAAATGATCGAGTTTGAAAAAAACCAAATATAACAAAAAAATTGATGAAAATAAAGATTATAGCAAGTTTGTAATCGAACCACTTGAACGTGGCTACGGTACAACTCTTGGTAACTCTCTTCGTCGTGTACTTCTAGCTTCTCTACCAGGAGCAGCTGTGACATCTATCAATATTGATGGTGTGTTACATGAGTTTGACACAGTTCAGGTGTTCGTGAAGACGTGATGCAAATCATTCTGAACATTAAAGGAATTGCAGTGAAATCGTACGTTGAAGACGAAAAAATCATCGAACTGGATGTTGAAGGTCCTGCTGAAGTAACAGCTGGTGACATTTTGACAGATAGCGATATTGAAATTGTAAATCCAGATCATTATCTCTTTACAATCGGTGAAGGTTCTTCCCTAAAAGCGACTATGACTGTTAACAGTGGTCGTGGATATGTACCTGCTGATGAAAATAAAAAGGATAATGCACCAGTTGGAACACTTGCTGTAGATTCTATTTATACACCAGTTACAAAAGTCAACTATCAAGTGGAACCTGCTCGTGTAGGTAGCAATGATGGATTTGACAAATTAACCCTTGAAATCTTGACAAATGGAACAATTATTCCAGAAGATGCTTTAGGGCTTTCAGCACGTATTTTGACAGAACATCTTGATTTGTTTACAAATCTTACTGAGATACTAAGTCAACTGAAGTGATGAAAAGAAGCTGATACTGAATCTGACGACCGTATTTTGGATCGTACGATTGAGGAACTGGACTTGTCTGTGCGTTCATACAACTGTTTGAAACGTGCCGGTATCAATACTGTGCATGATTTGACAGAAATCTGAAGCAGAGATGATGAAAGTACGAAATCTTGGACGTAAGAGTTTGGAAGAAGTGAAACTCAAACTCATTGATTTGGGTCTTGGATTAAAAGATAAATAAAGGAGGAATACATGGCTTACCGTAAACTAGGACGCACTAGCTCACAACGTAAAGCAATGCTTCGCGATTTGACAACTGACCTTTTGATCAACGAATCAATCGTGACAACTGAAGCTCGTGCTAAAGAAATCCGTAAAACTGTTGAAAAAATGATTACTCTAGGTAAACGTGGTGATTTGCATGCACGTCGTCAAGCAGCTGCTTTCGTACGTAATGAAATCGCATCTGAAAACTATGATGAAGCAACTGATAAGTACACTTCTACTACAGCACTTCAAAAATTGTTCTCAGAAATCGCACCTCGTTATGCTGAACGTAACGGTGGATACACTCGTATCCTTAAAACTGAACCACGTCGTGGTGATGCAGCGCCAATGGCGATTATCGAATTAGTATAAAATCATCAATTTTGTTGAGTGTTATGATGATGGAGTCTTGTGCTCTTAGTCTAGCTCTGGTCTACCGCTAGGATTTCGGTCCTAGCGGGAACACTCATCATAAGTTGGGATAGTAGACGCTTGTTTACGAAATTGTTTTTTTCTTAAGAACAACTTCGTAAGCAGGCGTTTTTTGAGTATTTTAGTTAGAATTATGCTATACTATTTGAAAAGAATCCTGTTTAATGTTCAGGTTTCTTATTTTAAGAAGAATTGGAGTTTGCTTATGAAAGCGATTATAACTGTTGTTGGTAAAGATAAATCTGGAATTGTTGCAGGTGTTTCTGGTAAAATTGCAGAATTGGGTTTGAACATTGATGATATTTCTCAAACTGTCTTGGATGAATATTTTACGATGATGGCTGTCGTCTCTAGTGATAAAAAGCAGGATTTTACTTATCTGCGAAATGAGTTTGAAGCTTTTGGGCAAACTTTGAATGTGAAAATCAATATTCAGAGTGCAGCGATTTTCGAAGCTATGTATAATATCTAGGAGGTTATCATGGATATTAGACAAGTTACTGAAACCATTGCTATGATTGAGGAGCAAAACTTCGATATCAGAACTATTACCATGGGGATTTCCCTTTTGGACTGTATCGATCCAGATATCAATCGTGCTGCGGAGAAAATTTATCAAAAGATTACGAACAAGGCGGCTAATTTAGTGGCTGTTGGCGATCAAATTGCGGCTGAGTTGGGAATTCCAATCGTTAATAAGCGTGTATCGGTGACACCTATTTCTTTGATTGGAGCAGCGACAGATCTGCCGAGACTATGTAGTTTTGGCAAAAAGCGCTTGATAAAGGGCTGCGAAAAGATTGGAGTGGACTTTATTGGTGGTTTCTCTGCCTTGGTACAAAAGGGGTACCAAAAGGGAGATGAGATTCTCATCAATTCTATTCCTCGTGCTTTGGCTGAAACGGACAAGGTCTGCTCGTCAGTCAATATCGGCTCAACCAAGTCTGGTATCAATATGACAGCTGTGGCAGATATGGGACGAGTTATCAAGGAAACGGCAACTCTATCTGATATGGGAGCGGCTAAGTTGGTTGTATTCGCTAATGCTGTTGAGGACAATCCATTTATGGCGGGTGCCTTCCATGGTGTTGGGGAGGCAGATGTTATCATCAATGTCGGGTTTCTGGTCCTGGTGTGGTGAAACGTGCCTTGGAAAAAGTTCGTGGAGAGAGCTTTGACGTAGTAGCAGAAACAGTTAAGAAAACTGCCTTTAAAATCACTCGTATCGGTCAATTGGTTGGTCAAATGGCCAGTGAGAGACTGGGTGTGGAGTTTGGTATTGTGGACTTGAGTTTGGCGCCAACTCCTGCGGTTGGAGATTCTGTTGCACGTGTCCTTGAAGAAATGGGGCTAGAAACAGTTGGTACACATGGAACGACGGCTGCCTTGGCTCTCTTGAATGACCAAGTTAAGAAGGGCGGAGTGATGGCCTGCAACCAAGTTGGTGGTTTGTCTGGTGCCTTTATCCCTGTTTCTGAGGATGAGGGGATGATTGCTGCAGTGCAAAATGGCTCTCTTAATTTGGAAAAATTAGAAGCCATGACGGCTATCTGTTCTGTTGGATTGGATATGATTGCCATACCAGAAGATACGCCTGCTGAAACCATTGCGGCTATGATTGCAGATGAAGCTGCAATTGGTGTCATTAACATGAAAACAACAGCTGTTCGTATCATTCCCTAAAAGGAAAAAGAAGGCGACATGATTGAGTTTGGTGGCCTATTAGGAACTGCGCCTGTTATGAAAGTAAATGGGGCTTCGTCTGT
>BNJV01000925.1_pt1 | contig 71106 bp, 95 predicted proteins | sample 8540591 | NCBI WGS metagenome assembly BNJV01 (sample SAMD00202457, study PRJDB9452) | human saliva metagenome | host: Homo sapiens
TTCATTATATTATTACACATATATTATTATTGCTGCCGCTATTATTACCACATATTATTATACACATTATTACCACCGCTATTATTGCCGTCATTGCTGCTTTTCGCCGCTACGTTATTATTATTATTACATACATATTATCATTACACAGACACATACCATTATTACACCAACAAAATATCATCATCAGGTTATTGTCGCTGCTACCATATGTTACAGTCACATAATGTCGTCATTACACATACCATGCCTGCTGCTTGCTGCTCATACACATACACACACACATATTTTCACACATTATTATTATTAAATATTGTTTCATTACCTGCCTGTTTTCTTCATTGCTCATGCCATTATTGCTCACGCCATTATTACGCTTTTCGCCATGCTGCTCGGCGGCTATTGTGCTGTCGCTGTTGTTGCCATGGCCACGCTGTGCTGCTGCCACACACACACACATACGCCACGCCGCTGCTCGCTGCGTGTCATTGCCATTGCCATTGCTACGCCACGCTTCACACGCTTTACCCGCCATTGTCGCTGTTACGCCACGCGGCGTTATGTTGTTTTACATACTATTATTAGCTACATATATATATATATATATATATAATACATAAATATTATTATTATTATTATTATTATTATTATTTATTACACTATTACATATTATTATTATTAATATATATATTATTTATACATATATATATTATTATTATTAATATTATAACATATTATTACATATACATATTATTATTATTATACACATTATTCCCGCTATTATTATTATTATTATTATTATTATTACACATTAGTAGCCACACTATATACCAGAAGTCGTTCAGCGCGCGCTATACATACCATAATATCGCACGCCACATATGCTCATACACATAAATACCCAGCGCTGTCGCCTACCATGTTAGCCCGCTATTACACACATACCACACAACACATCACCGCCACCACATTGTACCATAAACGCCCGCTGCCTGGTTGTAGCCCGTTACCAAACGCGCGCTATTATTTTCCACCATTTGTCATTATTGCTCACACATTATTGTCATTATAATATAATTACACACACATTTATTGCAATGCACCACACACATTACACAATTAAAGGGATACACCACCACACCACACATTAATACTGAGACATTACAGAGAGAGAAGAGAGAGAAGAGAGAGAGAGAGAGAGAAGAGAGAGAGAGAGAGAGAGAGAGAGAGAGAGAAAGAGAGAGAGAGAGAGGAGAGAGAGAGAGAGAGAGAGAGAGAGAAGAGAGAGAGAGGAGGAGACACATGCCTAAACAAGATATTAAAAGATACAATTGTAAAGCATAGCACCACTAGAGGATCGAACCACCCCTATGTCCCTGGTTGGGACACTCATGGATCACCACAGAATCATACAAGTAGTTGAGATAGTTGGAGTTGCCAAAGCACAAGAGAAATGTCTGCTTTCAGAAATAAAGAAAACTTTTGTGAAAAATATGCTAGAAAATGGCAGGAATACAAAAGAACAATTTATAAGATTAGGAGTTTTAGGAGATTGGGATAACTCATCTAACTCTCGGACCCTGGATTTGAAGCTAAACACTAGAGCTATTTGGGGAAATTCCATGAGGACAGGTCTGCCAGGTTTTAAAACCTGTTTACTGGTCGCCCGCAACAGAAACAGCACCTGGCAGAAGGAGAAATAGAACACTACGACCACGCATCTCCATCCATCGAGCGTAAGAATGCAAGCTACATAAGATTTATTGGATGTACAGATTTAACGAAGATGCCTATGTTTGATATGGACAACTACTCCTTGACATCACCAGCAAACGTGGCTACATGTTTGAAATGAGAAATTTTGATTGCTATGGTCTATATAAAAGATCGAGGAGGTGTAACTTTAATTTCTTGCAAAAGATTTAGCAGAAAGTGCATTTAAAGATATAGGAACAGAAAATGCGAGCTTTTAAAAGAATTTAGAAGGGTGGAGATTTAGAGATACAATATATCAAACATCCTTTCTTAGAAAGAACAGGACTTGTAATATGAGGTGACCATGTCATCGCTGATGCAGGTACAGGAGCAGTGCATACAGCACGTGACATGGACAAGAGGACGTGTTGTTGGACCTGCATTATAAAGTTACCTGTTGTATTCCACTAGACCATAGAGGTTGCTTAACAGAGGAAGCAGTTGAGATTTGTTTAAAGGACTTGCTTGCCTGTAGCTACTAAGGCTATAATAGAAACATTTAATCTTAAATCACAGGCATATATTAAAAATGCAAGAAATAAATCACTCTTATCTACATGACTGGAGATCTATGACACCTGTTATATTCAGAGCTACTGGAACAATGGTTCATAAGAATGGAAGGTGGAGATTTAAGAGAAAAGACTTTAAAAAGTTACGTTGACAGATAAACCTGATACATTCTTGTAAAAATAGAATAGAAGTTCGTATGATGGAAACAAGACCTCGACTGGTGTATATCAAGACAAAAGAGTTTGGGGAGTTCCCATACCAATATTCTACAATGATGAAACAAATGAAGAAATGTTCCACAAAGAAATATTAGACAGAATTTGTGGATTGGTGAGAGAAATGGTATCCATTATCTGCTGAAAAAGTCCGTGAGGAATTAATTGGTGAAGAACTATTAGTAAAATGAGCACTAAAAGGTTGAAACTAAGCACAGTAAACAAATGAGATGGACGTTTGGTTTGACCCAGGTAAGTAGCCAGGCAGAGGAGTATTAGAAGTTTGGGAAGGTTTACATAGACCATGTGACTTATATCTTGAAGGTTCAGACCAACATAGAGGTTGGTTCCATACTTCACTTTTAACATCAGTTGCATCAACTGGGGATTCACCTTTTATAAGAGTGTATTAACTCATGGCTTCGTTAATGATGGTGAAGGAAGAAAAATGTTCAAGTCTTTAGGAAAATACAGTTTTCCTCCTGAGGATGCACAAAAGTTTATGGAGCAGATATATAAGACTTTGGTGTGGTTCAGTTGATTATAGAGATGATGTAAGAATATCTGATAATATAGTTAAACAAATGTCAGAAGCATGCAGAAGAATAAGAAATACTGCAAGATATATACTTGGAAAATAGCTATGATTTTAACCCAAAAACTGATAAAGTAGCATATAAAGATATGTTAGAAATAGATAAATGGGCTTTAAATAAATTAGAAGTATTAAAAGAAGTGTAACTGAAAGTTATGATAAATATGAATTCTATAACCTGTTCAAGGTATACATTATTTTGCAGCAATAGATATGTCAGCTTTCTACTTAGATATAATAAAAGATAGACTTTACACTGAAAAAGAAAGATTCTATTGCAGAAGAGCAGCACAAACAGTAATGTATGAAGTTTTAATGACTTTTAACATGGTTGCACCAATACTTTCATTTTACAGCAGAAGAAATCTGGGAAAGTATACCAGCTGAAACAAGAGAAGCTGAATCAATTTTCTCAGCAGATTGGTATGTAAGTAATGATGAATATTTAAAACCAGAGCTTGATGAAAAATGGCAACAAATTATAAAATTGAGAAAAGAAGTAAATAAAAATTAGAAAAAGCTAGACAAGGTGAAAAATAAAATAATAGGAAACTCTTTAGATGCAAAAAGTTAGCTTATATACAGAAGATAACACTTTAAAAGACTTTATAAAAGAAAACTTAGAATTATTAGAAACTGTGTTATTGTTTCTGATTGAAGTAGTGAGATTCTGTTGATGAAAACTTTACAGATGCAGAAGAAATAGAAAAATTAAAATAAAATTACTCATGCAGATGGAGAAAATGTGAAAGATGTTGAAGTATGATAAGTTAGGAACTGACTCAGAACATCCTACACTTTGTCCAAGATGTACAGCAGTATTGAAATAGGAGACAGTATGATTTATATATTCTTGTTCTTAATATTACTTATAATAGACCAGTATTCAAAATTTATAGTAGATAGTACTCTATCTGTTGGAGAAACAGTACCAGTGATGATAATTTTTTCAATCTGACATATGTACAAAAATAGAGGAGTTGCTTTTGGACTATTTCGCTAAGATAGACATAGTAAGTATTTTAGCAATAATTGCAATAGGATTGATTTATTCTATTTCTGTAAAAACTTTTAAAAATAAGTTTTTAGAAAGAATAGCATACTATGATATTTGCAGGAGCAGTAGGAAATATGTTAGATAGATTATTTAGAGCCCTGTAATAGATATGTTAGATTTTAGAGGTATTTGGTCTTTCATTTAATTTTTGCAGATGTGTGATAAACATAGGTGTAGTGATAATAGTAGAGCATGTATTTTTCAACAGAAAAAGAGGGTGAAATAAAAGATGACATTTCAAGAAATAATCTTACAACAATTTTTGGAGTTCTATGTTGCATAATAGGTAACCCCTTTATGATATAGAAAAAGGAGCAGGTGACATTTAATCCCAAATACATTTTTGATGTCTTTTAGACCTGAACCTTGGAATGTGGCTTATGTAGAGCCATCAAGAAGACCAAAAGATGGAAGATATGGAGATAACCCCTAACAGAGTTTATCAACATCATCACTCAAGTAATAATGAAACCATCTCCAACTAATATTCAAGAATTATATCTGAAAGTTTAAGAGTTTGTAGGACTAGAACCTGAAAAACATGATATAAGATTTGTTGAAGATGACTGGGAATCTCCTACCTTGGAGCTTGGGGACTTGGTTGGGAAGTATGGTTAGATGGAATGGAAATAACTCAATTCTACTTACTTTCCAACAAGTTGGAGGATTAGAACTAGATGTAATCCCTGTTGAAATCATCTTCATGGTTTAGAAAGACTTGCACACTATATATTCAAAATAAAGAAAATGTATATGATCTAGAATGGACTAAAAGGAGTAGTATGGAGATATGAGATATCAATTTGAATTTGAAAACTCAAAAATACTCTTTTGAACTTGCTAGCTTTTAGATAAACATTTTAAATGGTTTGATGACTATGAAGAAGCTAAGAAAAGTCTAGATCAAGGTTTGGTTTTACCTGCTTATGACTATGTTTTAAAAATGTTCTCATGCTTTTAATGTTTTAGATTCAAGAGGAGCTATTTCAACAACTGGAAAGAATGGGATATATTTTAAGAGTTAGAAACTTGAGCCATAGAAGATGTGCAGAAGTATCGTGGTGTATAGAAAAGCATTATTACCTCTTTAAATAAAATAAATTTAGACATATAAAAACAGTTCGTTACTCATTAATTAACAATGTATTATAAAAACAGCTCGATTGCTAGCTGGGCTTTAACGCTGATTAACGATTTGCTACATTGCTAAACCGCCAACAAGTTAGCTCAAACATAGCGAAAATTACTTGGCTCATTTTGCTTTTAATCATCTAAAATTTAGAATGCAATTTCACTTGTTTTTATCCACATCACTAAAACTATATTAAGTTTACAACAACCTCACTTATATATATAACGTTATTGTAAAAAGATTGAAAGAAAGAGGAGATACATAAAGTGGAATTATTATTTGAAATAGGAATGGAAGAAATACCTGCAAGATTTTTAAATCAAGCATTAGAAGACTTTAGAAAGACTAATTTTGATTAAAAATAATAGAATAAAATTTTGAGTGGATGTAAGAACTTATGGTGCACCTAGAAGACTTGTTTTTAGTTGTTGATGAAAGTGCAGAAATGCAAGAAGACTTTAGATGAGTTAAATATAGGGCCATCAGAGAAAGAGCCTATGAAAGATGGGGGCTTTAACAAAAAGCTGGTGAAGGTTTCTTAAAAGGCACATAGAATTGAAGAAGACCAAAGTTAGAAATAATTAAAAATGACAAGGAGAATATATAGTATCTCAAAAAGATTTTCAAAAGGAAAACCTACTGAAACTATTCTTCCAGAAATTTTAAAAGCCTTAGTTTTAGAAGAAACTTTCCAAAAATCAATGAGATGGTCAGATAAGACTGTCAGATTTGCAAGACCTATCGAGTGGTTTTTGGCACTATATGGGTGGTAAAAGTAGCAGATTTTGAAATTGAAGGAATAAAAGAGTTCTAATAAATCTAAGGGACACAGATTCTTTGAAAAGGAATTTGAAGTATCTTCTGTTTGGAAGATTACTTTAAAGAAAAATAAAAGAAAACAATGTAATTATTGATATTTCTGAAAGAAGAAAATGATAGAAGAAATGATTAGTAAAATTCATTATTAGAAGATGAAAAGCAGATGTGGATGAAGGATTGTTAGATGAAGTTACAAACTTAGTTGAACATCCATATGCAATAGTTGGAAATTTCTCAGAAGATTTCTTAGAAGTTCCACAAAGTAGTTTTAATAACTCTATGAAAGTTCATCAAAGATATTTCCCAATTTTAAATAAAAAGGAAAAGTTACTCCAAGTTTTATAGTTATTAGAAATGGTATTGATTTTTCTGAAAATGTTAAAAAGGGTAATGAAAAGCTTTTATCTGCAAGACTTGCAGATGCTAGATTCTTCTACTATGAAGATTTAAAAACTCCATTAGATAACAATGTAGAAAAATTAAAAACAGTTGTATTCCAAAAAGACTTTAGGAACTATCTACAACAAAGGTAAAAAGATGAAAAATAGCTGAATTTAGCAGAAAAATTAAAATAACTATATAGGAAAGAAGATATTTTTAAGAACAGTTAAAACTTGCTAAGGCAGACTTAGCTTTCAAATATGATAAATGAAAAAGGAGTCTCACAAAAACTTCAAGGATTTATGGGAGAAAACTATGCTTTTAAAAGGCTGGAGAAGAAATAGGAGTTGCTCTAGGAATAAAAAGAACATTAGTTATCCCAGATTCCAAGGAGATTTATTACCAAGTGAATAGAAGGAATAATTGCAGGAATCTCTGATAGAGTAGACACATTGGTTGGTTGCTCTGGAGTAGGTTTAATACCTACTGGTTCTAAAAGGACCCATTTGCTTTTAAGAAGAACAGCTTTTAGGTATTGTAAATATTATTATAAATGCAAATCTAGATATTTCATTGAAAAGACTTTAGTAAAAGGTTTCACTAGATGCTTTTAGAAGCAGATAAGGTATTAAAACAGATAGAGCAAAAAGTTGAAGCTGATGTATTGGATTTCTAAAAACAAAGAATCATAAATGTATTTACAGATATGAAGTACAGAAAGATGTCATTCTAGCAGTTTTAGATAAAGACTGCAGATAATATCACTACTGCTTTGGAAATAGTAAGAGTAATAACTGAAAAATTATCTAAAGATAAGATGCAAGCTCTTTTACAAGCTGCAAAAGAGTATTTAACATAATGAAGGGTAGCAAAAGATGTTACTATAAAAAGAAAAACTATTTAAGACTGATTATAGAAAAACACTGTATACAGAATCTAAAGAAAGTTGGAGAAGAAGCAGAAAAGGCTATAAAAGAAAAGAATATGCTGACTATTTTGAAAAATTATTTACATTAGTTCCTACTATTGATAAAGTACTTTTGAGACTGTTATAGTAATGGATGAAGATAAAAATGTAAGAGATAATAGAATAGGTCAACTAACTTATATTATGAATTTATTTGGAAAAATAGCATCTTTAAATAAGTTAGACTAATGGAGGAAAAATGGACTCAAAGAGGATAGAAAATGCATGTTGAAGCTAGAAGCTTTGGGAGATGTTGAATACAAAGAAGAATTAAAAGATACACCTTAAAAGAATAGCTAGATAGCTATAAGGAAATCTTTTTATGGAATAGGTGTTGATCCCCAAAGAAGTTTTAAACAAGAACTTTTGATATCAACAATAACGAGCTTATTATTGAGAAGATATAGACTTCTACCTGTGTGAACACCATTTTCACCTGGGACTATTTGCACAGCCTATATCACCAAATCAAAAGATTTTTGGGTTTTTGGTGATATTTCTAAAACTTATAGAAATTTTATCAAGAAGACCCCAATTGCAAGAAAGACTTACAGAAGAAATAGCAAAATATATTTATGAGCTACTAGACTGTCAAGGTGTATATGTGGTTGTAGAAGCAAAAAGCATTTATGTATGACTATGAGAGGTCAGGAAAAAGAAAATACCAAAAATTTTAACAACTTCTGCAAAAGGAGTATTTGAAACTGATATTAATATATATGGAAGTTTCTGACACTATTGAAAGTAGCATAATAAAAGTAAAAATAAAACAAACGAACTAGTGAATTGACGAATTTTGCCGTTAAATGCTATGTTAATGAGCGTCAGCAGTTGTTTGAACGTAGTGAGTTCTGCTTTTTAGCGAATGATTAGCATTTTTAGGCTTAAAAATTCAGTCTCAGCATGAGTTGTTTTTATTTACTTAATTAGGAGTAGAAATGGATAAAAATTTATACAAGAGATTTAGAATTTATAGGTTATCATGAGTTTTTGAAGAAGAAAAATTAGGTCAAAAATTTTTGTAAGTTTAGAAACTTACTACTAATTTAAGAGAAGCAGGCTTAATGATGATATAACGAAAAACAACTCATTATGGAGAAGTTTCAGAAAGTGTAAAGATCTTTTTCAAAAGAAATATGATTTAATAGAAACTTTAGCAGAGGATATAGCAAGAGAAGTATTACTTAATTATCCTTTATAAGTGAGTTAAAACTTAGAAATAAAGAAACCATGGGCACCTGTTGGAATACCTCTTAGAAAGATGTTTCTGTGGAAATTACAAGAAAATGGAATGAAGTGTATATTTCATCTAGGTTCTAATATGGGAAATAAAAAGGAAAAACTTAGAAAAAGCTATAAAAGAAGTAGCTAAAATAAAAGATACTTTTATTATAAAGAAAGTAAAAGATTATTGAAACAGAACCTTTGGTTATAAAGAACAAGATGATTTCTTTAAAATCTTTGTATAGGTGTTAAAACTTTATTAGCACCAAGAGAAATTTTAAAAGAATTACTTGCCATTGAAATAAGAATGGAAGAGAAAGAAAAATTAAATGGGGACCTAGAATTATTGATTTAGATATAATTTTCTATGGTAAGGAAGTTATAGAAGAAGAAGATTTAATAGTACCTCATCCATATATGGAGTATAGAGAGTTTGTCCTAAAACCTTTGAAGAGAATAATACCTAATTTTGTTCACCCATTACTTTGAGAGAATTAGTACTCTTAGAAAGGAGCTTTGAAAAATGAAAAATTAGTTGTGGAAACAAAGAAATTATTTTAGGAGAAAGAACTTAGTGATGGGAAATTTTAAATGTTACTCCTGACTTTCTTTTTCAGATGGTGGAAAAATATAATAATTTAGATTCTGCAATGCAAACAAGCAGAAAAATTGATTTCAGAAGGGAGCAGACATAATAGATGTGGGTGGAGAATCTACAAGACCAGGACATACTCAGATAACATCAGAAGAAGAAATTTTCAAGAGGTAGTACCAATTATAGAAAAAGATTTCAAAAACTTTAAATACATACTTCTATTGATACATATAAGTATGATGTAGCAGAAGAAGCAATAAAAGCTGGAGCAAATATAATAAATGATATTTGGGGCTTACAGTATAGATAATGGAGAAAATGGCAGACTTAGTAAAAATCTAATCTTCCAATCATTGTAATGCACAATCAAAAACAGATGAAATTTATAAAAAAGATATAATGTTATCTTGAGAGAATTTTGAAAAACATATAAAATAGCAGATAAGTATGGAATTGATAGAGATAAAATACCTTTAGATCCGAGGTTTAGGTTTTGGATGCTGAACAAAATATAGAAATTTATCAAGATTAAATGAATTGAAAAAGATATGGGACCTATTTTATTAGGGAGCTTCTAAAAGATTTATAGGAAAACTTCTAATGATTTACCTTTTGATGAAAGAGTTGAAGGAACTGTTGCAACTACTGTGATAGGTATAGAAAAAGGAGTGGATATAGTTAGGGTCCACAATGTTTTTAGAAAATAAAAAGAGCCTGTCTTAGCTGCAGATGGCATATATAGAAAGAGAGGATAAATGGAAAACAAAAGAACGATACAAGAATATGTACCAGGGAAACAAGTTACTATTAGCACACTTAATATGCAAACCCTGATAAAGATATGTGTGTAAAGTTAGGGCTTGATGAAGAAAAACAAATGCTATTGGTATACTTACAATAACACCTGGGAAGCTGCAATAATAGTGCAGATATAGCAATTAAATCTGGAAGTATTGAATTGGGATTTCTTTAGATAGATTTAGTGGACACTTTTATTAACAGGAGACTTTTGCAAGTGTTGAATCATCACTTAAAAGCAGTTTTAGAATTTTTAAAAGAAACTTTAAAATTTTACATCTGTGAAATTACGAGGTCTTAAAACATGAAAAGACAATGTTAATAGGTAGAACAGGTTGTGGAAAAACTACTTTAACACAAAAATTAATGGATGAGGAAGTAAAATATAAAAAGACACAAAGCAGTTTTCATACAAAAAGTAAAATTATAGATACTCCTGGGAGAATATGTTGAAAATAAAGATGTATTATAAATCATTATTGGTACTTTCAGCAGATGCTAAAAGTTATAGTTTTAGTTCAATCAGCTATAGATGGAGCAACATTATTTCCCGACCAAAAATTTTCAACAATGTTTCCTAAAAAGAGGTTATTGGGAGTTATAACTAAGACTGACTTTAGAAAAATGCTAAATGTTGAAAAGAAGTAGAAAATTTTTAATAGAAGAGGGATGAGCAACAGAGGTATTTGCTAATAGGTCTTGAGTGATGAGTGAAGGCTTTGGAAGCAATTAAAAAGGTTGGTAGTACGAATGAGTCTTAGAGTTGTTGTAGTGGAGGATGAAACACTTACAAGAATAGATTTAATAGAAATATTAAAAGAAAATGGCTATGATGTTGTAGGAGAAGCAGCAGATGGAATAGAAGCAGTTGAAGTCTGCAAAAACTACAAACCTGACATAGTTCTTTAGATATTAAAAATACCATATATTTCGATTAAAAGGTTGCTAATATTTTTAAAAAGAAGAAGGTTTTAAGGGCTGTGTTATTATATTGACTGCACATAATATAGCTGAATATATACAGGAAGCCTCAAATACAATAGTTATGGGCTATATTTTAAAAGCCTATTGATGAAGAAATTTTTTCTGAAAGGTTAAATCTGATTTATAAAAACTATAAGTTATATGATGATTTAAGGATAGAAGTTGAAGATATTAAGAAAAACTTGAAGAAAGAAAAAGTTATAGAAAGAGCCAAAGGGATAGTTAGTGGCTACATACTTTATCAGAAGAAGAAGCATATAAGAAAATACGTGATTTAAGTATGCAAAAAGAATATCTATGTTTAAATTATCTGAAATTATTATTCTGACAGGAGGTTTGGAATAATGCTAAAATTACTATGTAAGATTTGTGCCACATTAACTCCTCCAGATATAGATATTGTTGAACAGATGTCAAAATGTAGCAACTATATTGAGTAATATATTAGATATGGATGTTCAGATTGTCCTACAAAAAAGAAGATGAAGCTATGGTGAGTGTTTCATGCAAGACCTGAGAAAAATAGCCTTACATAGTAAGGATATTTCTGTGAAATAGCATATAGATTTAATGAGCCAGCAGTATTTAGAACCTTTGAAACAGGTTTTACCTTCAAGAAACTATAAGGCAGTGACTCAGGAGAAAGCAAAATGTCTTGCAGAATATACTCACCTATTTTTAATGCTCTTGATGAAGTTATTTGTGTTATTATCATTGAATATAGTGAACAACAAAAAGAGTTTTTGAAAAGGAATACAACAAAAAGCTGCTGGAATTTTAATAGGACAAATAGATAGTCTTAAAGATAGGGTTACTGAATATATAAATGATGGAATTATAATTTTCAATAAAAATGGTTATGCTACCTATGCAAATAAAGTTGCAAAAATTTTATATGAAAAGTTGGGAGTTCCTTCTATTGTAGACAGAGTTTTGACTCTATATTTTGAAAGAGCTAAATACAGTGCAATAATTGAAACACCTAATGAAATTTAAACAAAAAGAAGTAAGAATTTTTGATTTTATTTTTAAATGTTCAATGTCTAGTCAGCAAGATAAATGAAGATGTCAAAAAGAGTAACTTTATTATAAAAGATATTACAGAAGATACGAAGAAGAATTAAAGATTAAAACAGTCTTCATAAAAGAAATTCATCATAGAGTAAAAATAATTTACAGACAGTGGCAAGTCTACTTTAGAATACAAAAAGACGTGTAAAGGACACAGAAACAAAAAGATTTTAGATGAAACCATAAATAGAATTTTTAAGATAGCACTACATGAGATTTTATCGGCTACTGAATAGATACAATTTCAATAAAAGCATATCTTTAGAATTTTATGTCAAAAATTATTTTTAAAAATAATGTTGACAAATCATAGAGTTTAATATAGAAGGAGATGAGTTCTCTATAAGTTTGATAAAGCAACCTCAGTTGCCTTAGTTGTAGAAATGAGATTGTTCAAAATGCAACAGAACATGCCTTTTATACAAGGGATAGTGGGAAAAGGTAGAGATAAAAATATTAGAAAGGGGAAAAGTTTTCAAAATAAAAATTTCTGATAATGTGGGTCGAAATGGAAATAAAATAAGTGAAAACGATAGTATGGGTCTTTTAATAATAGTTCTTTTGGTAAAAGATAAATTGAAAAGGGCAATCTTGAAATTAGAAGTAGACAAAGGTACTACAACAGAGTTTTGATTTTAAAAATTAAATAGGATACACAATGGGTGTAATATCAATATAGAAGCAATGAAGCTGATGGACAGGATAGTCCTGTTCACAGCTTTTATTATTTAGTTAAATTTTTAATAAGGAGTTGTTATGAGGGAAGAGATTAATAGTGTTGGAATAGACATAGGTACATCTACAACACAGGTTGTTTTCAGTAAAATAGTCTTAGAAAATATGTCTTCTGGAGCAAGAGTACCGACAGATTAAAAATCGTTTCAAAGATGTGATATACAGAAGTCAAATCTATTTTCACTCCTCTTGTAAGTCAGACTGAAATAGACGCACTGACGTAGATCGTAGAAGAAGAATACAGAAAGCAGGAATGACACTCTCATCTATATCAACAGGTGAAGTTATATAACAGGAGAAACTGCACAGAAAAGTCTAATGCAAATGAAGTTTTAAATGCAATAGTGGAATGGCAGGAGATTTTGTTGTAGCAACAGCAGGGCTGATTTAGAAAGTATTATAGCAGGAAGGGTCAGGTGCTATGGACTTCTCTGAAAAAGAAATACAACTATATTTAAATTTGGATATAGGTGGAGGCAACAAATATTTGTTACTTTGACAAGGGAAAAAGTTCTTAGATACAACTTGTTTAGATATTGGTGGAAGACTTATAAAAATCAACACATCAACAATGACAGTTGAGTATATAAGGACAAGTTTCACAAAACTTATAGCTAAATTTAGGTTTAAACATAAGAGTTGGATCAAAAGTTGAAAAATCTGAGATTGTTGTTGTGTAAAGGAAGTTGCAGAGATTCTATTACAAGCAGTTTACTATAAACCCAAAACATTATGAGTTATTGGTAACATATAAAGATTTTCCATAATAAAGATAATAGATTAGACTATGTAAGTTTTCTCAGGTGGAGTAGCTGACTTGATCTATGATGATTACAATGGTGATGAGTTCAAATACGGAGACATTGGAATTAGTTTCTAGGAAAAGGAAATTAGCCTTTGATCGGCAGGTGTAAAGTATGTAAAAGTTGGGGAGACTATAGGTGCCACTGTTGTAGGAGCAGGGAAATTATACTACTGAAATTAGTGGAAGCACAATAATCTTATACAGATGATAGATATCATTGCCAATAAAAATATATCTGTTATAAAAATGAATAAGGAAGATGAAGAAAATCTATTTGAATTTAAAGATAGATTGGAACACAAAGATTAGATTGGTTTAGAAACAACGAAGGAAGACAAGATGTAGCAGTAGATAGTTGGTAGAAACAATATGAAAGTATAAAAATTGTTGGACTCGCTGAATCTATCTCACAAGTCTCAAAGAGCGAGAGCAGAATTATTGTAGTTGTTGAAAGCGATATAGGGAAAGTCTTAGGCAATGTTTGATGTTAAAACACAGGTGAAAAAGTTCAAATAATCTGTGTGGATAGCATAAAAAGTCAATGATGGAGACTATATTGATATTGGAAAACCTTAGGTATGGGCAGTGTGCTACCAGTGGTTGTAAAAACCTCTGGTATTAAAAATTATAGATAGGTTGGATAAAATAAAAAGAGGTGAAGGTATGATATCTGGGTGTTAAGCTATTTGACCATGTTTACAATTTTTCTTCTTTTTAAAAGAAGTAAACGGCAAAAAGCTAATGAAAGAGTAATCTGGGAGATGCACTTGCAGGCATGTGCAAGTTCATCAAAAAGAAAGAGTTGCAGCTAAGGTTGTTTTATCGTAAAATTACCTTAAAGGATTTAAAAAGAAAAATCCAGCAGTTCCTTGCGAAGAAGATGAAGTTAGCAAGAATCATCACTAGATGACTTAAATTTCAAAGTTTATGATGAAATAAAAGATTGGACAGTTTCTGGATTTAAGAGAATGGCTTTTAAGTGAAGAAGCCACCCTGAGATTAATTGATTGTAGAGGGTTTACATCTGAAATGATAGCAGCAGTAACAAGACTAATGTCTAATATGGATTTGATAGTTGCAGCTAAAAATTGAGAGTTCGTGCACATTGTAATACAACAATAGGTGGGCATGATACTCTTTGCAGTAAGATTACAACCAAACCATACAACAGATGATCCTGATGGAATAATGATTTTCACCTGAAGGATTAACTTATGGAATGGGAGATGCTGTTTTAGGATTAAACCCCGTTGATGACAGTGTTGACAGTGTAATGGCAGTTATGGAAAGATTCCACAGAGTTAAAACTGATTATGACATTCCTACTCAAACTTGTGTATTAGCCCATGTTACTACACAAATGGAAGCTATTAAAAGAGGAGCAAAAGTAGATTTAATATTCCAAAGTATAGCAGGTTCTGAAAAAGGAAATGAAGCATTTGGAATAAATGGAACTATGATAGAAGAAGCTCAGACAGTTAGGGGTTTAAAAGAAAAGGTACAGCAGCAGGTCCAAATGTAATGTACTTTGAAACAGGACAAGGTTCAGAATTATCATCAGATGCACATAATGGTGCAGACCAAGTAACTATGGAAGCTAGATGTTATGGATTTGCAAAGAGATTCCAACCATTCCTAGTAAATACAGTTGTTGGATTTATAGGACCAGAATATCTATATGATAGTAAACAAGTTATAAGAGCAGGTTTAGAAGATCACTTTATGGGTAAATTACATGGATTACTAATGGGTGTTGATGTATGTTATACAAACCACATGAAAGCTGACCAAAGTGATGTTGAAGTTCTTGCTACATTATTAACAGCTGCTGGATGTAACTATTTTATGGGAATACCAGCTGGCGATGATATAATGCTTAACTACCAAACAACAGGATTCCATGATAACCAAAGTTTAAGAGAATTATTTGGAAAACATCCAATTAAAGTAAATTTAAAGAATGGTTAGTAAAATATGGATTTATGACAGAAGATGGAAAATTAACAGAGAAGGCTGGAGATCCTTCAGTATTTCTAAATAAGGAGGATATAAATGGTTTCTGAATTAGAGCTAAAAGAAATTATAGGAAAAGTGTTACAAAGAAATGGCTGTTGAAGGAAAATCTGAAGGACAAGTAGTAACAGAAACACCTTCTGAAAGCTATATAGAAGATGGAATTATAGATGACATCACAAAAGAAGATTTAAGAGAAGTTATTGAATTAAAAATGCTCAGCTACATAGGAAGAACTAAAATATAAAAGAAAAAAACTCCTGCAAGATTAGGAATATCAAGAGCAGGTTCAAGATACACAACTCATACAATGTTAAGATTAAGAGCAGACCATGCTGCTGCACAAGATGCTGTTTTTAAGTAGTAAATGAAGATTTCTTAAAAGCAAATAATTTATTTACAGTTAAATCAAGATGTGAAGATAAAGATCAATATATCACAAGACCTGACTTAGGTAGAAGACTTGATGAAGAATCAGCTAAAATCTTTAAAAAGATGTGTACAAAAACCCAACAGTTCAAGTATTTGTTGCAGACGGATTAAGTTCAACTGCTATTGAAGCAAATATTGAAGACTGTTTACCAGCACTTTTAAATGGTTTAAAATCTTATGGAATTTCAGTAGGAACTCCATTCTAGAAATTTGCAAGAGTTGGACTAGCTGATGATGTTTCAGAAGTTTTAGGAGCAGAAGTTACTTGTGTATTAATTGGTGAAAGACCAGGCTTGCAACAGCTGAAAGTATGAGTGCGTATATTATGTATAAAGGATATGTAGGTATTCCAGAAGCTAAGAGAACAGTTGTATCTAATATTCATATAAAAAGGTACACCAGACAGCAGAAGCTGGAGCACATAGCTCATATCATTAAAAAGTTTTAGATGCAAAAGCAAGTGGACAAGATTTAAAATTAGTATTTTGTAGTAAAAGTAGAGTTCATTACTGAGTAGATTTTCATCAATAAAAATCAAGAGTTCGCTGCAAATGCTACAAACTGTGTCACTCAAACAAAGCGAGATTTGCTCGGCTCACTCTATTTGATTTTTATTTAAAATCTACAATCGTAATTCACTTACTTTACTAGATATTATATATAATAAAGTAAAGGTATGGAGGTTAAAATGATAAACGATCCTTTAAGAGCCAGTGTATTATCTGTAAAGTTAATACCAAATGGATGCTAAAATGGCGAAGAATTAAATCTTCCAAATGGATATAGAAGTATTGGAATTATTACTGCTGACAGTGATGATGTTACTTATACAGCATTAGATGAAGCAACAAAAATGGCAGAAGTAGTGATTGTATATGCTCAAATCATTCTATGGAGGAGCAGCTAATGCTAATACAAAATTAGCAGGAGAAGTAATAGGAATAATGGCAGGACCAAATCCAGCAGAAGTAAAAAGTGGATTAAATGCAGCAGTTGATTTTATTGAAAATGGAGCATGTTTCTACAGTGCAAATGAAGATGATACTGTTCCTTACTATGCACATTGTGTATCAAGAACAGGAAGTTACTTATCTAAAACAGCAGGAATAGAAGAAGGAGAAGCATTAGCTTACCTAATTGCACCACCTTTAGAAGCAATGTATGCACTAGATGCAGCATTAAAAGCAGCTGATGTAACACTTGCAGCTTTTTTGGACCACCTTCTGAAACAAACTTTGGTGGAGGATTACTAACAGGAAGTCAATCAGCTTGTAAGTCTGCTTGTGATGCTTTTGCAGAAGCAGTTAAGTTTGTGGCACAAAATCCTAAAAAAATCTAAGGAGTAAATTATGAAAGCACTTGGACCATAGAAACAAAAGGGACTAGTTGGTGCTATTGTAGCAGCTGATATAGCTTTAAAAACTGCACAAGTCGAACTTATAAATAGAGAGCATACAAAGGTGGACTTGTATGTATTGAATTTGAAGGAGATGTAGCAGCTGTTAAAGCATCAGTAGAAGCAGCAGTAACATGCTATAAAAGATATGGGTATCTATGTAGGGTAGCCATGTAATACCTAGACCTGATGATTCTGTTGAAAATTATTAAAAGAAAAATGAAACTTCTAAAGAAGTAGCTAATTGAAGAAAAGTGGAAGAAACAAAAAGTAGAAACTGAGAGATGAAGAAGAATCTTTAGAAAATAGTGAATTAAAAACATATAGAAGAAGAAATTGAGAAATCAATGAAATCTTAAAAAGTTAGTAAAAATAAAAACAAAAACATATAAAAATTTTTAAAAGATAGGAGAGATGAATATTATGTCAACATTAAACGCATTAGGAAATGATAGAAACTAAAGGATTAGTAGCAGCAGTAGAAGCAGCAGATGCTATGGTAAAAGGCAGCAAACGTAACACTTGTGGGTAAAGAACTTGTAGGTGGAGGATTAGTAACTGTTAGTGGTAAGAGGAGATGTTAGAGCAGTTAAAGCTGCAACAGATGCGGAGCAGCTGCAGCTGACAGAGTTGGAGAATTAATATCTGTACATGTAATACCAAGACCTCACTCAGAAGTGGAATTATATTACCAAAAAGCAACAACTAAAATTTTCATAGAGTGACATATGATCACCCTTTATTTTGAATAAGATTAAATTTATTATTCAAAAATAAGTGTAACATTTAAAGTGGTAGAGAGGTAGAATGGAGGATTAGAATGGATAGAGATTTATTATCGATCCAACAAGTAGAGAGATTTAGTAAAGTCAGCTAAGATAGCACAAAAACTTTATTCAACTCTTTACACAAGAACAAATAGATAGAGTGGTTTATGCAATAGTTCAAGAAATGAAAAATCACTATGTAGACTCTAGCAAAAAGCCAATGAAGAAACAGGATTTGGTAAAATGGGAAGATAAAGTAATAAAAATAAATTTGCAAAACGAATTTGTTTATGATTATATAAAAAGATATGAAAACTGTTGGTATCTTAAAGTGAAACAGATACTATAACAGAAGTGGAGTACCTATGGGAATTGTAGCACATTAACACCATCTACAAAACCCAACTTCAACAGCAATTTACAAAACTTTAATTTCGTTAAAAGCTGGAAATGCTGTTATAGTAAAGTCCTCACCCAAATGCACTGTGTTATAGATACAGTTAAATTAATGCAAAAGCAGTGTTGCAGCAGGAGCACCAGAAGGATTGATAGGTGTTATTGAAATACCTACAATAGAAGGAACAAATGAATTAATGAGATCTAAAGATACTCCAATACCCTTGCAACTGGTGGAGAAGCAACTGGTAAGAGCAGCATATAGTTCTGGTAGACCAGCTATTGGAGTTGGACCAGGAAACGGACCTGCTTATATAGAAAAAGTGCAAATGTAAAAGAAGCAGTAAGAAAAATAATTGAAAGTAAGACTTTTGACAATGGTGTAATTTGTGCTTCAGAACAATCAGTAATAGTTGAACCTTGTAATAAGGAAGCAGTAATGGATGAATTTTAGAAGACAAGGAGGATTCTTCTTATCAAAAGAAGAAAGTGAAAAACTTGGTAGATTTATTTTAAGACCAAATGGAACTATGAACTCTCAAATAGTTGGTAAAGATGCACAAACTTTGGCTAAATTAGCAGGTTTGAAATATACCATCAAATGTAAAGGTATTGTTATCAGAACAAAAATACAGTTTCTAAATCAAATCCATATTCAAGAGAAAAATTGACAACAATCCTAGCTTTTATGTTGAAGAAAAACGCAGAAAAGGCTTTGTGAAAGAGCAATAGAATTACTTGAAAATGAAGGAGAAGGAGCACACTCTTATAATCCACTCTGAAAAATAAAGATATTATAAGAGAGTTTGCTTTTAAGAAAACCTGTATCAAGAATGTTAGTAAATGTAGAGGTTCACTTGAGGGGTTGAGCAACAACTAATCTAGCACCAGCATTTACATTAGGTTGTGGAGCAGTTGGAGTGAAGTTCAACTTCTGATAACATCACTCCTATGAATTTGATAAACATCAGAAGAGTAGCAACTGGTGTTAGAGAATTGTCAGACTTTAAAAAGATACAAATACAAGCTCTAATTCTAACTCAGATGTAACAAATTCTGAAGTAGAAGAAATGATTAGAAGAATTATAGCAGAATACAGAAAATAATGAGTAGATGTACTAAAAATAAGTGAGTTACATTCCAGATTTTAGGATAAAATTAAGAATGAGCCGAGTAAACTGGCAGTGTTTGAAGCCAACTTGTTGGCAAGTTTTGCTGAAAACGTACAGCTGAGATGTATAATTTTTATCCGTTAAGAAATCTGGCTAGTAACGAACTATTTTTATACATTGGTAGATGGAGGAAGAGTAATGGTTCTATCAGAAGATATTTTTAAAATTAAATATAGAAAAGAACCTTTTGATGTTTTTGAAATTGAAAAGGGAACTCTTTAACACCATCAGCTAAGCAATTTTTAAATGAAAAAGGAATAGAATTAGTAATAAAAAGGTGAAAAACCTCTTGTTTCAATCTAAAAATGAAGAAGATAATGTTGAAAATAGAAGAAAAATCTTTATGAAAAACCTAAATATGTTGGATGGTAGTAGCTATTTTGAAAAACCAGAATATATGACAGTGGTTGATGGAAATGTTCTAATTTCTAAGAATAGCAAAACTTATTGCTTTTAAGAGGAAAAATAGAAACATTTTTAGCAGAAGTACTGTTGACTGGAAAAAGAAATAGAACTAACTTCCAGTAATGACAAACTTATAAGAGATATTGAACCATTATAAAATTTATACAAAATATAATAGTTTGTTGAAAAATTAGATAAGATTTTTGAAAAATCAAACTTCTTTGATTCAAAAATCTATAAAAAGATATTAAAGAGATAATAGAAAATCCTAAAGAATATTTTAAAAAGGGACATCTATTAGAAATATCATTAAATAGTGACTTGACTGTCTATAAATTAAATAGACTTAGATTTTTCAGCAAGAGATAGAAATTCAAGCCATTGATTATTTTGTTGAAGATTATAAGCTTAGTAGAAAAGATTTGTTAGAGGCATTCAATATTTTAAGTGATGTTATCTATATAATCATTCTAAAAAGTTGATAATGAGAATATAGATGATGAACAACTTTGATGAAAACTATATAATTGAATTAGTAGAATTAAGTAAGTATTTAACAGACCAAGGAATAGAAATTAAAAAGAAGCATGTTTTCCTTGAGATGATAATGAATAAAAGAACTAGCTAAGTCAAAAATTTAATTTTTCAGAAAATGCAAAAACACTTATTGTTTCACAGCTAAGTTTAAAAATTTATACTAATATCTCTAATGCAATATATGAAAAATGAGTATGAAGATTATAAAATTTCTTTTAGAAAATAAAGAGATAATAATTATAAAATGAAGGAATAGAATACTCAGAAAATATGAAAATATTCCTCTTGCAGTCTCAGATATGAAGAATATTTAGAAAAGCAAATAAAAGTTATGGAATAAAAGTTGAAAATAAAGATTTCTACATAAATTCTTTTAACACAAAAAGAAGAAGTATATGTATTATTGGACTTAAAATAAACTAAAAAGAATTGGAAGTTAATGTATGAGAAGAATACAGTTGAAAAAATTCAATAGTTACAAGCTCAGCAGAGGAATATGCAAAAAGAAAAAGAATATTGAAATTATAAAGAGGAGATAATATGCTTATAGGTGAAGTTATTGGGAATGTTTGGGCAACATAAAGAAACATGATGGCTTTAGATGGATTAAAATTTTAATTGTAAAAACTGAAGATAATAAAGAATGGTAGCCTTTTGATTCAGTTGGGAGCAGGAATAGGAGAAAAAGTGATAATTTCTACTGGAAGTTCAGCAAGAAAATGCACATAATATGAGAGATATACCTGTTGATGCTACTATCATTGGAATAATAGATGAATGGATGAAGAATAATAAGGTGAGTGTATGTCAAAAGAGATTTATAACTTTAAAAGATGTGGAAGAACAAATTAGTAATGGAAAAATCTATTTAGATGAAAAAGCAATCTTATCATCTTCTTTACAAGATTATATAAGAGAACATAATATTGAAGTTATCTATGGAGAAGAAACTTTGCAGTGAAAAACCTTCTGTTGAAGATTGTGTTACTTTTAAAAAGAAGAAGTAAATAATGGAGCAATAATTCAAATTCAAAAAGCAGATGATTTTGCAGAAGTAGCAAGAATGGTTGTTAAAATTCTAAAAATGATTATGGGAATACAAGATGAAGCAAAAGATAATGCAAGTTATAAAAATTATAAGAGAGGTACTTAAAATAATGGGAATAAAATGAGATTATTATTTATATAATGGTGTATGGCAGTTGGTGCCTTAGACAAAATGTATAGGAAATAAATTTGGTTATGGTGAAAAATTTGAAGAAGGAATTAGTGGCTATGGGAGCTTAGCTCTATCTATGGTTGGAATAGTTTTCTCTTGCACCAGTTTTAGCAACATTTTAAGACCAATAGTTGGACCTGTGTATGCAGCATTAGGCAGACCCTGCAATGTTTGCTACTACATTACTAGCAAAATGATATGGGAGGATATCTCTTGCAATGAGTCTTGCACAAGATCCAATGGTTGGTAAAATTTGCAGGATTAATATTAGGTTCAATCGATGGAGCAACAGTAGTTTTCACAATACCAGTTGCTTTTAGGAATTATAGAAAAGAAGATAGACCATATTTAGCAAAGGAGTTCTTTGCGGTATGCTGCAAACACCTTTTGGTTGTCTTGTGGTGGATTAGTTGCAGGTTTCCCTGTAATAACTGTTTTAAGAAATTTAGTACCAATTATAATATGCAGTATTAATTATAATAGGATTATGGTTAATCACCTGAAAAATGACAACAGGATTTACATATTTTGGAACAGGTGTTAGTAGTTGTAATAACAATAGGACTAGCTGCAGCAATAATTGAAAAACTTAACAGGATTTGTTGTTATTCCTGGATGGCACCTATTGGAGAAGGTATGAACAATTTGGTCAATAGCTATAGTACTTGCTGGAGCATTTCCATTAGTACACTTTCATCAACAAAAGTATTCAAAAACCTTTAGAAAAATTGAGAAAAATTAGGAATGAATGAAATAGGAGCAGCAGGACTTGTTGCATCACTTGCAATAACATTCCAATGTTTGGTATGATGAAAGATGATGGACCCTAACGGAAAAAGTAATGAATGTGGCTTTTGCTGTATGTGCTGCTTTCGTATTTGGTGACCACTTAGGATTTACAGGTGGAGTAGATAAAGCCATGATAGCACCAATGATAGCTGGAAAACTTGCAGGAGGAGTTTTAGCAATAATAATAGCTAAATATATTTACTACTAAAAAGGCAAAATAAGAGGTAGAAAATGAATAAAGGAATTATTAGAAGAATTAATAAGAAAAGTAATAAAAGAAGAATTAGGAAAGACTGAACAAGCTGAGTCTGAATATAAGCAAATGGATAAAAAGTGGTGTTGGAGTAGTTAAATTAAACCAAATGAGAAAAAGGAGTGAAAATGGATACAGGAAATCCAAAAAGATCAAGTCAAAACAACTGATTTGTTCACTTTGACAAGAAAGCCCTAGATTAGGAGCAGGTTTAATGGAAATGAAAGAAACCACATTTCCTTTGGACATTGACTCTATGATGAGATAGACTATATAATCGAGGGAAGACTAGAAATTCTAATAGATGGAAGAAAGGTAGTTGGAGAAGCAGGAGATGTTATCTTAATACCTAAAAACTCTAAAAATAGAATTTAGTGCACCTAACTATGCGATTTTTATATTTTTGTATATCCGCAAACTGGTCTGAACTATAATATAAAAAAGGTGTGATTATAATTATGTCTATAGAAAGTTCTTGTGTAAGACTGGATGAAGGAAGATGGAATCAAAAATAGAGAAGTATTGGAAAATTAATAGAGAAGTATAGAAATACAAATAGCTATGCGCAGTTTTTGATTGGGTAATACATCTATTCAAGGAGATACTCAATTAAATTTTATTTATATATCAAATTGAAAAACTTAGTATATAAATTAAAACCACAAAAATTTAATGAAGTTATCAGAAAATATTCCTACAACTGATTTTGAAGAGAGATATAAAAATTTAGATGGAGAAATATTAAATGCAACAAAGTTAGCAAAATGATATTTATAAAGATTATATTTATCTTTATGAAAAACTATAGTCATCTAAAAACTTTCTTTTAAAAGTAAATTAGAAATACAGAAGAATTTAAAGATTTTAGAGCAAAAATGCACTGTCTACACAATGCTTTTACCTGGAAACTTTTCATCTGAACTTGCTTGTTTATGGAGTTTTACTTATTGAGTGGAATGACAAAAAGATGAAGTAAAAGAGCCTAGCAAAAGAGTCAAAATGATGTTAAACTTGGAGAAGCAATAGGAGATGCTATAGTAGAATCAAGTAGAGTTTTAACTGGTGAAGCAGGAAATAGTTAGAGGAATTTATGATAATGGACTAAGAATAAGACCAGAAATGGCTAAACTTTATATCATGAACTTAAAAGAAATGGTATAGATGTCTATATAATATCTGCCTCAATGCAAGAAATATTAGAGGTTTTTGCAACAGATAAATCTTATGGATATAATTTAGATATAGAAAATATATATGCAATGAGACTAGAAATCAACGCAGATAATATCTTTCGTAGATGAATATAACTATCAGGATATCCCTTTTACACAAAAGAGAAAGGTAAAAAGTCTGAAACTATAAATAAGTTTATAAAAGCCTAAATACAATGTGGAGAAAGGACCTATTCTTGTTGCAGGAGATGCTGTTCAGGAGGATAGCAGTGTTAACAGAATTTAAAGATACAGAAGTATTATTAATATATGAAAAGAGAAGGATAAGTTAGATAATCTAGTAAATGATGAGAGAGCTTTAATTCAATATAGAAATGCTCAAAACAGGTTTACTAGATCCAAAGAATTAGTATAATTCAGGGGAAAATGAAAGAATTTAGACTACAACTCTAAAATATTATTTGGAGAAGATTCCTTAGACTATTTGAAAACATTGGAATACAAGAAAAGTTATGATAGTAACTCGATGAAGTTATGACGCAATTAAAATTAACGGATTTTGTTACAAATAGTTTATCTTCAACAACTGAAATAAAGATTTTTGATAAAGTTGAGCCTAATCCAAGTATGACAACAATAGAAAAATGGTTTAAAAGATTTCATTGATTTTGAGCCACAATGTATTATTGCATTAGGTGGAGGTCTCTCCAATAGACTGTCAGGCAACTATTATATTTTTCTTATGAGCTATATATAAAATTAGGTGAACAAAAGAATATTTTTATTGCAATCTCCAACAAGTGGAACTGGTTCAGAAGTAACTTCATATAGTGTTGTAACCAAAGGGTGAACATAAAATAGCCTTAGCAAATGACTTAATGTTACCAGATGTAGCATTATTGAGTACAAAATTTCTAGGTGCTTTACCTGCAAAAAGTTGTTGCAGATACAGGAATGGATGTTTTAACTCATGCACTTGAAGCTTATGTTTCAACTAATACTAATCCATTTGTAAGTTCACTTGCAATAAAGTCAATTGTTGATTTTTGAAAAACTTGGTAACACACTATAATGATAGAAAAGATTGAAGTCACAAAAGAAAATGTTCAATTTGCTTCTGTATGGCAGGAATAGCTTTTTGATAATTCTTCACTTGAATTAATCATAGTATTGCACATACTGTTGGGCAAAATTTCATATAGCACATGGAAGAGCTAATGCTATTATTATGCCTTATGTAATTGAAGTAATACTGAGGCAAATAAGAAATACTATGAAGTTTCAAGAGAATTAGGTTTACCAGCAGATGTATTGAAGAAGGAAAATCTTTCACTTTTTAAGTTTTGTAAGAATTCTAAAAAGAAAAATTAGGGTATTGAAAAATGCTTTAAAAAGACTATGGAGTAGACTTTTGAAACTTTTAAAAGAGAAATTCAAAGTATGTTATCAGATATAAAGAAAGATATATGCACTACATACAATCCAAATAAATTAAGTGATGAAGAATATATAAGATTACTTTCTAAAAATTTATTTTTGGTGAATAATAGATAATAAGAAAAGCTATTGAAAATAGATTTCAGTAGCTTTTTATTATTTTTGTGACTATATCACTGAAAAAATAAAATATCTATTTTATAATGTATACATAAATGATAATATATAAAAATAAATTTTAGGAGGATATAAAATGGCAATTGTAAAAGGAACAAAAGAAAAATTTTGAAGCAGAAGTATTAAAAGCAAATGGAGTTGTAGTAGTTGACTTTGGAGCAAACTGGTGTGGACCTTGTAAAAGTTTAGTATTTCCTATATTAGATGAAGTTGTTGAAGAAGATCCAAGCATAGTAAAAGTAGATATAGATGAACAAGAAGAAATTAGCAGCACAATATAAGATTATGAGTGTACCTACTTTTATTGCTTTTTAGAAAATGGAGAAATTATTGATAAATCAATAGGTTTAATTCAAAAACATGAAGTAAAAGCTTTATTTGCAAAAATAACTTACATTTGATTAGATAAGAGATTAGTTTATTAAAGCTAGACTTTTTGTTATTGAGGAATCAAAAGGTAAAAAAATGAAAATTTACATAAAAATAAATACAGATTTATAAAAATACTATTGACAAAAATCTAGGAATAATGTTAATATAATTGATGTCAATGTGACAAGGACATTAGCAACAGAATAGAGAAAAGACAAAAAGCAACCATAAAAATTTGGTGTTAAATAAAAATAGCAAGAATGAGCTATTAAAAAAAGATTGAACGAAGAGTTTGATCCTGGTCTCAGGATGAACGCTGACAGAATGCTTTAACACATGCAAGTCAACTTGAACTTCGGTTTGGGTGGCGGACGGGTGAGTAACGCAAAGAACTTGCCTCACAGTTAGGGACAACATTTGGAAACGAATGCTAATACCTGATATTATGATTTTAGGGCATCCTAGAATTATGAAAGCTATATGCGCTGTGAGAGAGCTTTGACGTCCCATTAGCTAGTTGGAGAGGTAACGGCTCACCAAGGCGATGATGGGTAGCCGGCCTGAGAGGGTGATCGGCCACAAGGGGACTGAGACACGGCCCCTTACTCCTACGGGAGGCAGCAGTGGGGAATATTGGACACTGGACCAAGAGTCTGATCCAGCAACTCTGTGTGCACGATGAAGTTTTTCGGAATGTAAAGTGCTTTCAGTTGGGAAGAAAAATGACGGTACCAACAGAAGAAGTGACGGCTAAATACGTGCCAGCAGCCGCGGTAATACGTATGTCACAAGCGTTATCCGGATTTATTGGGCGTAAAGCGCGTCTAGGTGGTTATGTAAGTCTGATGTGAAAATGCAGGGCTCAACTCTGTATTGCGTTGGAAACTGTGTAACTAGAGTACTGGAGAGGTAAGCGGAACTACAAGTGTAGAGGTGAAATTCGTAGATATTTGTAGGAATGCCGATGGGGAAGCCAGCTTACTGGACAGATACTGACGCTGAAGCGCGAAAGCGTGGGTAGCAAAACAGGATTAGATACCCGGTAGTCCACGCTGTAAACGATGATTACTAGGGTGTTGGGGGTCGAACCTCAGCGCCCAAGCAAACGCGATAAGTAATCCGCCTGGGGAGTACGTACGCAAGCATGAAACCCAAAGGAATTGACGGGACCCGCACAAGCGGTGGAGCATGTGGTTTAATTCGACGCAACGCGAGGAACCTTACCAGCGTTTGACATCTTAGGAATGAGACAGAGATGTTTCAGTAGTCCCTTCGGGGAAACCTAAAGACAGGTGGTGCATGGCTGTCGTCAGCTCGTGTCGTGAGATGTTGGGTTAAGTCCCGCAACGAGCGCAAACCCCTTCGCTATGTTACCATCATTAAGTTGGGGACTCATGCGATACTGCCCGCGATGAGCAGGAGGAAGGTGATGACGTCAAGTCATCATGCCCCTTATACGCTGGGCTACACACGTGCTACAATGGGTAGTACAGAGGTCGCAAAGCCGTGAGGTGGAGCTAATCTCAGAAAACTATTCTTAGTTCGGATTGTACTCTGCAACTCGAGTACATGAAGTTGAATCGCTAGTAATCGCGAATCAGCAATGTCGCGGTGAATACGTTCTCGGGTCTTGTAGCACACCGCCCGTCACACCACGAGAGTTGGTTGCACCTGAAGTAGCAGGCCTAACCGTGCAAGGAGGGATGCTCTGAGGGTGTGATTAGCGATTGGGGTGAAAGTCAACAAGGCATCCGTACGGGAACGTGCGGATGGATCACCTCCTTTCTAAGGAGAATAAGTCTTTTCTCTATTCTATTGGTAATGTTCTTTACATTACTTCGGAACATTGGAAACCATATAGTAGAACAAACAAGATTAACTCTAACAATTTCTTAGAGTTAGCTGTCAAAAATAGGTTAAAATAATTATGAGCCACAAAGGATGCCTAGGGTAGTAAGAGCCGATGAAGGACGTGGTAGCTGCGATAAGCCCTAGATAAGTTGCAATCGAACGTAAGAGTCTAGGATTTCTGAATGGAGCAATCTATTAAGATGGAGTCTTAATACGAAAGAGGGAACCGCGTGAACTGGAAACATCTAAGTAACGCGAGGAAAAAGAAAGTAAAAACGATACCCAAAGTAGCGGCGAGCGAAATGGGTCGCTTCTAAACCTTAAATATGTCGAGGATACAGCCGTTGTATTTAAGGGGTTGAGGACAGAGTGATGAAGAACTGTAAGATATTCAATATAGTGTATTGATGAACTAGAATAGTCTGGAAAGGTTAACCGTAGAAGGTGAAAGTCCTGTATAGGTAAATCCTTACACATATAACTTTGCTCCCAAGTAACATGGAACACGAGGAATTCTGTGTGAATCAGTGAGGACCATATCTCATAAGGCTAAATACTCTTACTAACCGATAGCGCATAGTACCGTGAGGGAAAGGTGAAAAGAACCCCTGGAGGGGAGCGAAATAGAACCTGAAATTGTGTGCTTACAAGCGGTCAGAGCCCATTTGGGTGATGGCGTGCCTTTTGGAGAATGATCCTGCGAGTTACGTTAAACGGCGAGGTTAAGTATAACGGAGCCGAAGGGAAACCAAGTCTTAATAGGGCGATTTAGTCGTTTGGCGTAGACGCGAAACCTGGTGATCTAAACCTGTCCAGGATGAAGCTGTGGTAAGACACAGTGAGGTCCCAACCCACCGCCGTTGAAAAGTTGGGGGATGAGGTAGGTTTAGTGAAAAGCCAATCGAACCAGGAGATAGCTCGTTCTCTCCGAAATGCATCTAGGTGCAGCCTTGAGTGTTCAATTATGGGGGTAGAGCACTGAATGATCTAGGGGGCATATTGCTTACTGAAATCAATCAAACTCCGAATACCATAATTTATAGCTCAGGAGTGAGACTATGGGAGTTAACTTCCATTGTCAAAAGGGAAACAACCCAGACCACCAGCTAAGGTCCCTAATTATAACTAAGTGGGAAAGGAGGTGGAGATTCACAACAACTAGGAGGTTGGCTTAGAAGCAGCCATACCTTTAAAGAGTGCGTATAGCTCACTAGTCGAGAGTCTCTGCGCCGACAATGTAACGGGGGCTAAGTTATAAACCGAAGCTGTGGAATCGTATAGTGATTGGTAGGAGAGCGTTCTGCAGGCCGTTGAAGAAGAAGGGTAACCAACTTTGGAGGTATCAGAAGTGAGAATGCAGGAATAAGTAGCGAGAAAGGGGGCGAGAATCCCCTCGCCGGAAGACCAAGGTTTTCAGGGTAAAGCTTTGTCTTCCTGAGTAGCTGGGACCTAAGCCCAGGCTATAATGCGTAGCGGAATGGAAAACAGATTAATATTTCTGTGCCAGTCATTTATTGTGATGGAGGGACGCAGAAGGGTATGCGCGCGGACGAGATCGGTTGTGTCCGTAGAAGTATGTAGGGTGACTTAGTAGGTAAAACCATTAGTTATATCTCGAGGTGATATACAGTCGTAAGATGAATGCGCAAATCCCACGCTGCCAAGAAAAGCTTCTAGCGTTAATATATGACTGCCCTGTACTGTAAACCGACACAGGTGGTCAGGATGAGAAATCTAAGGCGGACAGGCTAACTCTCGTTAAGGAACTCTGCAAAATAACCTCGTAACTGGGAGAAGAGGAGCCCTTTGAGTGTTAGTATCCATGCGATACAAAGCGCTCGAGGGTCGCAGTGAAGAGGCTCAAGCAACTGTTTAACAAAAACACAGGTCTATGCTAAGCTGAAAGGCGATGATATGGGCTGACACCCTGCCCAGTGCTGGAAGGTTAAGAGGAGGAGTGAGAGCTCCGAATTGAAGCCCCAGTGAACGGCGGCCGTAACTATAACGGTCCTACAGAAGGAAATTCCTCGTCGGGTAAGTTCCGACCCTGCACGAATGGTGTAATGATTTGAGCGCTGTCTTGACGGGAGGCTCAGGAAATTGTATTACCGGTGAAGATACCGGTTACCTACAGTAGGACGGAAAGACCCCTGGAGCTTTACTGTCAGCTAGTATTGGGTTTTGGCATTGCATGTATGGGATAGTTGGGAGACTATGATGATATGGCGTTAGCTGTATCGGAGTCATCGGTGGAATACCAACCATTCAATGCTGAAATTCTAATCTGTGGTTTGTAGCCACGGAGACAGTGCTAGGTGGGCAGTTTGATCAGGCGGTCGCCTCCGAAAGAGTAACGGAGGCGTTCAAAGGTTCTCTCAGGTTGGATGGAAATCAACCATAGAGTGCAATGGCATAAGAGAGCTTGACTGCAAGACTGACGGGTCGAGCAGATGCGAAAGCAGGACATAGTGATCCGGCGATTCCGAATGGAAGGGTCGTCGCTCAACGGACAAAAGCTACCCTGGGGATAACAGGCTGATCCTACCCGAGAGTCCATATCGACGGTAGGGTTTGGCACCTCGATGTCGGCTCATCGCATCCTGGGGCTGGAGAAGGTCCCAAGGGTTGGGCTGTTCGCCCATTAAAGCGGTACGTGAGCTGGGTTCAGAACGTCGTGAGACAGTTCGGTCCCTATCCACTGTAGGCGTTAGAATATTGAGAAGACCTGTCCTTAGTACGAGAGGACCGATGGACAAACCTCTGATGTACCAGTTGTCACGCCAGTGGCACAGCTGGGTAGTCACGTTTGGAATAGATAACCGCTGAAAGTCATCTCAAGCGGGAAACCAACTTCAAGATAAGTATTCTTTAAGATACCTTCGAGCCTAGGAGGTTGATAGGTTGGGGGGTAAGTACAGCAATGTATTTAGCTGACCAATACTAATTATCGAAGTTTTAATCTAATTTCTACTATATAGTTTCAAGTGTTCAGACTTGCGCATAATAATATTATGTGATAAAAATACATATGCTTGGTGAGGCTATGCGGGGTACACCTAGTTACATTCCGAACCCAGAAGTTGCCCATATACGCTGATGGTACTTGGCTGGAAGCGGTCTGGGAGAGTATGGATTTGCCAAGCTATTTGCTTCCTTAGCTCAGTCGGTAGAGCATGCGGCTGTTAACCGCAGCGTCAATGGTTCGAGTCCATTAGGAAGCGCCATTTTTTAACATCAACACTCTTTATTAGTGTGTTTTTATATTTTTATGCTAAAATTTAAAAAGATGTATTTTAATTAGAGTGAGTTTTATGTTAAAAAGATACAGAAAAATATAGATTTTATCTTAATAAAGAAGTTTTTGGTAAAAGTTGATAGAAAATTAGGAGATAAACATCCAAACTTTGAGTTTTATATATCCAGTTAATTATGGATACATTCCAAATACTTTAAGTGAAGATAATGAAGAAATAGATGCCTATATTTCTAGGATTATCCTGTTGATGAATTTAAAGGGGTTTGTAAAGCTATTATTTGTAGATATGATGACAATGAAAATAAATTAATTGTAGTACCAAAAGATAAAAACTATACAATAGAGCAAATGGAAGCTTTATTAGAATTTTCAAGAAAGATAAACATAAAATAATTGCTAGAATAGAAAAGGGAAGTTTATTAACTTCCCTTTTAAGTATTTCTACCCAAAATTATCAACTAGATAATGGTCTTTATTAATATGATTTTCTTCTAAAAGTGTTTTCATAGTCTTTATAACTCACCTGTACCTATAATGTAGTAATGAGCATCATAGATATCATCTAGTTTTTCTTTTAATAAATCTATATTTTATTCTAGGTTGTATACCTGTAAATACAGGATTATCAATTATAGTTTTTAATATTAAAATCTTGTAATCTTTCATGATAAGTAGTTTTTAGCTAAAGTCCTATTAGAGATAGATATAGACTAACTTTTACCTTGATAATTTATTTTTCAAGCTCCATAAGCATTGGGATAATTGGAGCAATACCTATACCCTGAAATCAAAAATACAATTTCTTTATCAGAGAATTTAAAAACCAAAAACTTCCAGTTGCTTTAGTAACAGTTGCACTATCTCCTTCTTCATAACTAAACATCTTTGTTTAAAATTCACTTTCACTAGTTCTCATAACAAATCTTAAAATAGTCTTCATCAGGGTGAGAAGCTATAGATAAAGCTCTCAGCAAAGGTTTTATCTTGTGGTTTTCTCCCCACATTTAAAATGTATATTGTCCTATTTTAAACTCATAATCACTTGGTTTAGTGAAAATTAATTCAATTGTATTTTTCTGCTACATCATTTCTTTCAATTAAACTTAAATCATATATCTTTTTCATAATTGCCTACCTTTAAAATTCATATTTTTGGATTATAACATATAACTGTAAAAGAAAAATTTTTAGAATAATATCTAACAATGAAAAACTGAATAAGAACTACAATTAAAAACAGAGCTAAAAAGTAAAATATATTTTTATATAATAAAAAGTAAAATATTTTCTTTACTTTTTCTGTTTTTCTATAATAAAAATTATTAAGGTCTATAACACTATATATTGTGTTATTATTTTATTTTTCACACAATATATGGAAAATATATAGGTTAAGGAGAGTTTTTAAAATGATAAAAGTTTATGGAAAAGAAAACTGTAGTAAATGTACATCTTTGAAAGGAATATTAACAGATAGAAATATTGAATTTGAATATATTGAAGATATGAAGACACTTATGATAGTGGCAAGTAAAAGCAAGAATAATGAGTGCACCAGTAATAGAATACAATGATAATGTATACACAATGGAAGCCTTTTAAAGGTGATTTAATGGTTATGGAGAGAAGAAAAAGTTATCAATAGAGATAACATAGTTGAAGACTTAAATATTGAAAAAGATAAGAGAGAAACTTTTAAGAGCTTGTGAAGGCTTAGAGTGAATATGGTTGAGCTTGAAAGCAATATAGATTCAATTTATGAAGAAAATATTACAACTCAAAAATACAAGCCTCTCTAATAAATACAGCAGTGGCTATGACAACATTTGAAGAAAGTGATTGGTCTTATGTTGCAGGAAGATTACTTATGATGGAAGCAGAAAGAGAAGTTTTCATTCAAGAGGATTTTTTATGGGGATTTTTTCTAAAACAATTAGAAAAATGACAGAACTTGGACTTTATGATGAGAGATTACTCATACACAGAAGAAGAATTAAATCAAATTGCACAGTTAATTGATATAAATAGAGATATGGTCTATGATTATGCTGGTGCAAATATGTTTGTTAATAGATATTTAATCAAACTATGATGGGAAAAACTTATGAATTACCTCAAGAAACATTTATGGCTATATCTATGATGTTAGCATTAAATGAAAAAGAGGGAGAAACAAGAGTAGAGATTGTAAAAGAGTTCTATAATGCACTATCTCTTAGAAAAATTATCATTAGCAACTACCAATACTTGCTAATTTAAGAATACTCATGGAAACTTATCATCTTGCTTTATAACTGCAATAGATGATAATATAGAATCTATTTTCTATAATATTGATTCAATAGCAAGAATCAGTAAAAATGGTGGTGGAGTAGGAGTAATGTCTCAAGAATAAGAGCAAAAGGCTCTATGGTAAATGGATGATGTAATGCAAGTGGTGGAGTTGTTCCTTGGATAAGAATAATAAATGACACAGCTGTTGCAGTAAATCAACAAGGTAGAAGAGCAGGAGCAGTAACAGTTGCATTTGATACTTGGCATTTGGATATAGAAACTTTCTAGAACTTCAAACAGAAAATGGAGACCAAAGAGGAAAGGCTTATGACATTTATCCACAAGTTGTATGTTCAAACTTATTTATGAAAAGAGTAAAAATAATGAGACTTGGACTTTACTTGATCCATATGAAATAAGATATGGAATTGAACTTTGTGAGCTTTTATGGCTATGAATTTGAAAATCTATATGAAAAGATAGAGAATGATCCTAACATAAAAGTTAAAAAGGTTTTAAGTGCCAAAGAGCTATTTAAAAGCATAATGAAAACTCAACTAGAAACAGGTATGCCATATATCTTCTTTAAAGATAGAGCAAACGAAGTAAATCACAATTCACATATGGAATGATAGGGAATGGAAATCTATGTATGGAAAGTTTTTTCAAACTTCAAACCAACTATAAATTTTTGTTGAAGAAGAAGAAGGAAACACTTCTATAAGAAGAAGTGAAATGGGAGAAATCCACACTTGTAATTTTGATTTCTATAAACTTAGCAGAACTTACTCTGAGGAATTAGAAAAACATGTTGCCTTAGCTGTAAGAGCTTAGATAATACAATAGATTTAACGGTAACACCATTAAAAAGAATCAAATAAAACATAATTTACTATATAGAACAATAGGTGTAGGAGCTATGGGACTTGCTGACTATTTAGCAAGAGAATACATGATCTATGAAGAGAGTCTATCAATGAAATTAATGAGTTATTTGAAAAGAATAGCCCTTTATTCAATAAAGGCTTCTGCACTATTAGCAAAAGATAGAGGAGCATATAAGGCTTTTTAAAGGTTCTAAATGGGATCAAGGAATATTCTATGGTAAGAAAAAGAGAATGGTATGACACTAACTCTAAAATTTTAAAGATGAATGGAATGAAGCCTTTATTTAGTTGAAACTAATGGATTAAGAAATGGAGAGCTAACAGCAATAGCACCTAATACATCAACATCATTACTAATGGGTTCAACTGCATCTGTAACTCCAACATTTTTCAAAGATTTTTATTGAAAAGAATCAAAGAGGAGCAATACTCAGAACAGTTAAACATTTAAAAGATAGAGCTTGGTTCTATCCTGAATTTAAAAACGTAAATCCTATTAGCTATGCAAAAATAATGGCAAAATAGGTTCTTGGCAACACAAGGTGATCTATGGAAATGGTGTTTGACTTAAATAAAGATATTAAAGCTAAAGATATATATGACACTTTAATAACTGCTTGGGAAGAAGGATGTAAGAGTGTCTATTATATAAGAACAATACAAAAGAATACAAATAATATCTCAGATAAAGAGGAGTGTGAAAGCTGTAGTGGATAGAAAAGAAATTATTTAATCCAGAAGGTGACGATACATTAAATGCAAGAAGAATAATAAAAGGTAATTCAACTAACCTTTTTAACTTAAATAATGTTAGATACCAATGGGCTAATCAACTATATAGAACTATGATGGCAAATTTCTGGATACCAGAAAAAGTTGATTTAACACAGGATAAAAATGACTATGAAAATCTAACTGTACCTGAAAGAGAGCCTATGATGGAATATTATCATTTTTAATCTTCTTGGATAGTATACAAACTAATAATATACCTAATATTTCAGATCATGTAACAGCACCAGAAGTGAATTTGTTACTTGCTATACAAACTTTTCAAGAAGCTATACACTCTCAATCTTATCAATATATAATAGAATCTATACTTCCAAAACAAAAGTAGAGATTTAATCTATGATAAATGGAGATGATAAGGTATTATTTGAAAGAAATAGTTTTATTGCAAAGATATATCAAGATTTTATAGATGACAATCAGATGTAAATTTTGCTAAGGTTATAATAGCAAAACTACTTACTAGAATCATTGTATTTCTATAATGGTTTTAACTTCTTCTATTTGCTTTGCAAGTAGAAATAAGATGGTAGGAACTTCTGAGATATTATTAGACTTATTAATAGAGATGAACTGTCACATGTTGTACTTTTTAGAAGTATGGTTAAAGAAATAAAAATGATTTTCCTAATTTCTTCTCAGCTGAAACACAATATATTCTATGTTTAAAACAGCTGTTGAACAAGAAATTGCTTTGGACAGAACATATAATTGGAAACAGAGTATTGGGAATAACTACTCAAACAACAGAAGCCTATACAAAATGGCTTTGCTAAAATGAAAGATTGAAATCATTAGGTTTAGAACCTCTATTCTCTGGTTTCAATAAAAATCCATATAAACACTTGGAAAGATTTGCTGATACCGAAGGAGAAGGAAATGTTAAATCTAACTTCTTTGAAGGAACAGTTACTAGCTATAATATGAGTTCTTCTATTGATGGTTGGGAGGATTTTTAAGAAAAGCAAAATAGCACTTACTGGAATAGGGTGCTATTTTTATATTATAAAAATAAAATTAGGATGAAATATGAGTAATTTATATAATAATTGAAAAATAAAAATAATGTTACAATAGTAGAGGGGGAGTTTTTGTTATTTAAATTGGAAGATAAAAAAATTATCAGAATATCAAAAAGTAGTAACATTAGCAGATATTGGTTGGAAAGAAAAAAATTTAGAAGAACTTATTTCAAAAATATTCAGGATTTTATTTCCTAGATACACTTATGGTTATTTTTTAATGAAAGAATTTATCAAGAAGAACCTGATATTCTAGCATTAGATAAATTTGGAACTTTATATATTTGAATTAAAAAGATGGACAGGAAAACAAGAAAATCTATTACAAGTTTTAAGGTATGGACAAAATGGAAAAAGCATATAGAAGAACTCAATGAACTATATAAAAATATTTATGATAAGTCTGATTTGTCTGAAGATCATAAAAATATTTTCAATTAATAGATTTTGATAAAGATAATTTTAATAGTAAACAAAAATTTTTAATTGTAACTAATGGAGTAGATCAGGAAACTATTGAATCTATAATATATTGGAAAAATTTAGGGATAAATATAGATGCAATAATTTATTGGGTTTTTGAGATTAATAACGAATATTATATTGAATTTAATATGTATTCTCAAATAGAGAATTTTTATACAATATGAAAATAATTGTTATATTTTAAATACTAATTTATCAACAGATTCTAAATACACTAATGAAATGCTTTTTAGAAGAAAAAGCGACAGCATATTATCAGGTTGAGAGAAAAATAAAATTTCAAAAAGGAGATGTAATATTTTATATAAGAATGGAGAGGAATTATTGCTATGGTAAGGCTGATGGAAAATTGAATAAATGTGCTTGTGATGGACATGATGATTATGAGTATAATATGAAATTATATGATTTTAAAAATTAAGCTCTCCACTTTCAGCAGCTGAGATAAAAAGTAGCAATAAATTCAGGAATAAATTTTAGACAAACTTTAACTTCAATTTCTGAAGAAAGTTCTATAATAAAAAGCAATAAATGATATAAATTTTAGGAGGAGTTATGGCATCAAAATTAAGTAAAGGGTATGTTTTGCAACATTAAAAGGAAAGAAAGTTACATTTAAAGTGGTTAATTCATTTCCTGATATTAAGGTACAATTTGTTGAAGCATTGGTGATTACAGTGCAAGTATCAAATTCAAAGTCATTTTCTAAAGAAACTATAAAAATACAGTTGTTACATCATTTCCCTGAGTGAAGCTTCAAAAGGTAAAAAGCATTTGGAGACTTTGAAATTTTTGTTGAATAATTATATTAAAAACTATTAGAAGCTAGAATTATTAATGTATAAAAATATAGTAATATCACATAAATATTTTTAGGTAACAATAATAGATTATTATCATAGTAAAAGAGTATAGTAAAAATAGCACTTACTGGAATAGGTGCTATTTTGTTATCTTATTATAAATCAATCCAGAATCTTTCTTATTTTTACCTTCAAGAGATCTAATATCTTCAAGTTTAGCACCAGCTGATAGAATTACTTTTTCACTAGCAATATTATCTTCATCACAAGTGATAAGAACTTTTTCATTTTTAAACTTACATTTTTCTAAGGCAAGTTTTTAACATTTGTTTGGCATAACCTTTATTTCTTTCACTTTTTCTAACACTATAACCGATATTTTCCACCAAATTGCTTTTAAAAATCATTTTAGATAATGTCTATATCAATCATTTCCAACAATATAATTATCTTTTTCTCTTATTCCTAAATATATTGATGAAAGGAACAAGTCCTTCTGGTAACAGTAGCCTCACTACTTCTCTTTTAATTAACTTCTACTAGCTAATAAGAAGAAAATTATTTAAACCACTGTTATAAGAGGCTTTTCTTTTATGATTCTTCCTTGTATTTTGTAATTTCATCTGCATAAGATAAGTCAGGTTTTATTAAAATAATCCATGATAAGCTCCTTAATTTATTAATCTAAATATAACATAAAATTGAGATAAAATTATGTTAATATATTTTTTAACTTATAATTAAAATTTTAAGGAGGAATTTCTATGAGATTTTAGTAAAAAGACACATTATTACCCCTACCAGTATATATTATAGGAACTTATGATGAAAATGGAGCTATGCTATGAATTTAGCTTGGGGAGTACAATGTGGTTATCATGAGGTTTCATTGAGTATAGCAAAGAGAACATAAGACAATGAAAAATATTTTTATTGAAAGAAAGCATTTACAATAAGTTTAGCAACTAAAGCTACAAAAGATATTGCAGATTATTTTTGGAATAGTATCAGGAAATAAAGTTAATAAAATAGAAAAATCAGGAGTGCATGTAGTAAAAAGTGAAAATATAGATGCTCAATTATAGAAGAATTTCCATTGACACTTGAATGTAAAGTTATAGATATTCAAGAAGAATTAGAGATTATAGAGTAGTTGCAGAAATTGTAAATACATTAGCAGATGAAAGAGTTCTAAATGAAAAAGGTGAAATAGATGTAGATAAATTAGAGCTTATAACTTTTGATTCAATAACAAATTCATATCGTATACTTGGAGAAAAAGGTTGGACAAGCATTTAAAGATGGAGCAAAATAAAATAAATGAAAGATAATAGATTATTTAGAATACTATATTATATTTTAGAAAAGAAAAAGTTACAGCAAATGAGCTTGCAGATAAGTTTGAAGTATCAGTTAGAACAATATACAGAGAGATATTGATTCTATTAGTAGTGTATGGAGTTCAATTTTACTACTCAAGGAAAAAGGTGGAAAGCATAAAAATTGATAATGAGTATATCTTAAATAAGTCTTTATTTGATGCAAATGAAAAGAACAAATAATTGCTGCACTTCAAGGGATTAGAAAAAAGACAAATAAAGTATATAAAAGTGAGCTTATAACAAAATTGTCAGCTTTATTTAAAATTAAAAATTCTAATTGGATAGAGATTGATTTCACAAGTTGGAAAATGGGCAGCACATATCAAGAATTGTTCAATACTAAAAATTGCAAATTATAAATAAAAATAAATTTCCTTTTTCATATAATAGTAGTAAAGCTGAGAAAATAAATCGTGAAGTAAAAACCAATTAGACTTTTATTTAAAGAGCAAGATTAGGTATTTATATGCCTTTTTGCTTACTGAGGAAATGATTTTAGATATTTTAAACTTTCTAGAATAAGAGATTTAGAAGTTTTAGCAATAAACTATGAAGATAATTTTGAAAATGTAGTCCTAGAGCTTAAATATGAAAATATAGTTAATATAAAAACTAAAAATTTGATAAAAGTGTTGCATTTAGAGTTTATGATGAATTTAAAAGCTATTGTAGAAGATAAAAAGGAAATTTATATGTGGAAATGAAAATTTCAAATAACTATAAATTATATAATTATATTTTTCTTTTTGGTGCTAATGTTGAAATATTGGAGCCTAAAGAGATTAGAAATCAATTTAAAAATATGATAAATAAGATAGCTAAAAATATATATAACTTGACAGATGATGTCATGTTTATCTTTGTATAATATAAAAAATGTACAAGGAGGATAGAATAGTTATGAAATATGAATGGAGAAAAGAAGAAAAGAAATTTTATGGTGCAAAAAGAAAAAGCGAAATCTTAGAAATCCCAAAACAGCAATTTATTATGATAGATGGGATTGGTAATCCAAATGAAACAGATTTTTCTAATAAAGCATCAGTATTATATTCACTTGCATATTCAATAAAAATGCTATATAAAAATATGATGAAAGAAGAAAAAGATACTAAAATAAAAAGATTTCACAGTGTATCCATTAGAAGGTATTTGGAAAAAGAAGAAGAAAAGTTAGATAAGAATGCGTTAAAATATACAATAATGATTAAACAACCAAATTTTATTACTCATTTTAATGATGCATTAGAAGTTGTAAAAGAAGAAACCGAGTATTTTATATGATGAAATATATTTTGACAGCTTAGAAGAAGGCAAATCAATTCAAATTTTTACATATAGGGAGTTATGATGATGGAGCCAATATCATTTGGAAAAATGGAAGAGTTAATGAATAAGTTAAATTTAGTTAGAGCTAGTGATTATCATAGAGAAATATATCTAAATATACAAAAACAGAACTTCAACAGATAAATTAAAGACAATTTTAAGATATTCTGTGAAATAATTATTATAAGGAAAATATATTTAATATTAAAAATACTTTATAATAGAATTTTTATATTATAAAATTGTGATACAATGAAATATAAATAATTTTTAACAGGAGTTGGTGAAATGGAAGCAAAAAGAGTTTTTAAGAATGATAAATGAATGTGAAGAAATAGCTTTAGCAACAAGTATTCATGATTTTTCCTAATGTTAGAATAGTTAATTATTACTATGATGATAATGTTATGTACTTTTGCTACTTATACTGGTAGAGAAAAGATAAGTGAATTTTGGAAAAATAATAATGTTTCATTTACAACTATACCTATGAATAGAGGGAAAAGAGAACATATAAGAGCAAGAGGGTCATGTAAGAGAAAGTGAAAAATCTATACTGGATTTAAGAACAGAATTTTTCTAATAAAATGGCAGATTTTTAGCTGAAATTATAGATAAGTATTCTAAGGATTTAAAAGTATATGAAATTAAATTTTCTGAAGTTACTGTAACTCTTGATAGTAGATATTATGAAAAAGTAAGTTTATAAATTATAGGATAAAAATTTTATTGACAATTAGAAAAAGATAACCTATAATGTCTACTATAAAAATAAAAAGGAGATAAGATATTTATGTTAGAATTTATTAATTACAAAAAAACTATATTAAAACCCTCATAGTTCCCTAAGAGGATTGTATTTAGTTTATTCTGACCTAGATGCAAGTCCAATTTGTTATGTAAATATTTTGGACTGTGTCTATGGAAATCATTTTAAATATTTTTATTATTTATAATATTAACCATTAGGACAATTTCTTAATGGTTTTTATTTCATAATGTCCAAAATATCTTAGAAAAATAGTTCGTTACTAGCCAGATTTTAACAGATAAAAATTAAAGACTCGCTGCAAATTCGTAAACTTGCCAACAAGTTGGCTTCAAACACACCGAGATTTGCTTGGCTCATTCTATTTAATTTTTATCCCTAAAATCTGGAATGTAACTCTTATTTTTCTAATTTGCACTGATTAAAAAGGTATTATGAAATTAATTTTAGGAGGTTATTTTTAAATGGCAAGTTATGAAAATTTTTATTACATTTTGGAATTTATTTAGTATTTTTAATGGCAATAGGGAGGGTATATTTTTTATTCCAAAACCACCACTCACGAATCTTATGTTTTAGGTAGATAGAGGTGTTGGATATTGGGTAACAGCAATGTCTGCACAAGCAAGTGATATGAGTGGTTGGCTACTTTAGGACTACCAGGTGCAGTGTACACAAGTGGGCTTACAGAAATATGGGTAGTTATTGGTCTAGCTTTTAGGAACTTATCTTAACTGAAATTTGTTGCACCAGCTTTTAAGAATACAAACAGAAAAATATAACTCACTTACTATACCTTCATTTATTTCACAAAAATTAAATGATAATAAAGGGGTTATATAAGAACATTTTTCAGCAATAGTAATTTTTATTTTTCTTTACTATTATACTCAGCTTCAGGTTTAGTAGCAAGTGGAAAATTATTTGATTCATTACTTGGAATAGATTATAAATGGGGAGTTCTGATAGGTGGTGGAACAATAATTGTCTATACATTTTCTTAGGTGGATATTTAGCAACTTGTTGGACAGATTTCTTCCAAGGATGTTTGATGTTTTTGCAATAATAGTTGTACCAGTGGCTGCATACTTTACAGTGGTGGAGGAATAGATGGAATTAGTACTGCAATGGAAGCTAAGAGATATTTCTTTAAATATTTTTAAATATTCTAAAAGTTTTAAGTCTGCCAGTTATTATATCTGGTTTAGGTTGGGGACTTGGATATTTTGGGCAACCTCATATAATTGTAAGATTTATGAGTATTGATAGTGCAGATGAGTTATGGAAATCAAGACTTATAGCTATGATTTGGGTATTTATCTCTTTAGGAGCAATAGCAGTTGGTATTACAGGAATAGGAGTTTTTACAGATGTTTCTCAAATGGGTGGAGATGCTGAAAAAGGTATTTTATCTTCTTAATACATAAAGTTATTTAATCCTTGGATGGCAGGAATATTGTTTGCAGCAATTTTATCTGCAATAATGTCAACAATATCTTCTCAACTTTTAGTATCATCAAATACTTTAACAGAAGATTTCTATAAGTATATAGTTAAAAAGAGAAAAGTCTCATAAAGAAATGATTTGGGTAGGAAGAATTTGTGTTATTGTAATATTTGTTATAGCAAGTGTACTTGCTATGAATCCAAGTTCTAAGGTTTTAGAATTAGTTTCTTATGCTTGGGCAGGTTTTTGGAGGAGTGTTCTCACCAGTAATTCTATTTACATTATATAAGAAGAATTTACATTGGAAAACTGTTTTTAGTTTCTATGATAATAGCAACAATAACTGTTATAGCTTTGGAAAACAATTGGATTTTAGGAAATGTTATTTATGAAATGGTACCATCATTTGTAATTAACTGTATTTCTATTTACTTATTAGAAAAGTTTAGAGTGTTTGAAGATAAAAAGTAGAAGTGTTAGTTAAATAAAAATTTATTACTTGTTGACCAAATTATTATTTAGAGTTACAATCATTAATAAAAATATCTACTATTAAAAAAATATTGTTTTGGAGGTAAAGTAAAAATGAAAAAGAAAGTCATAGGTGTATATGCACCAGCAAATGCTGCATATATATGGTTTGAAGAAAAATATTTATTTGCAAAAGAAAACAACTTGAAAATATGGGTTTTGAAATAGTAGAAGGAAATTTAGTAAAAATAAAATATATCAAGGTTATAGAACTGCTTCTGCAAAAGGAAAGGGCGGAGGAAATGATGGAACTTGTAAAAATAAAGACATAGATATTATGATGCCTGTGATAGAGGCTATAATTCAGGAAGTCTATTACCATATTTAGATTTTGATGAAATTGAAAAAGTAAAAAGAAATTTTTGGATATAGTGATATAACTGCTATTCAAATGGCAATTTTAAAAAGACTAATTTAAAACCAATTTATGGGGGAAGTTTAATACCTACTTTTGGAGAGTATGAAGGTATATCTCCATTTTTAAAAAAATACTTTGGATAATTTATTTTTAAAAAAGTCTTATTCATTGGAAAACCTGAATTTTATTCTAATAAATTATTAAATGCTTTTACTGATGAATGGAAAACAAAAAGAGAGAGTATACAAAAATGAAGGTTGGAAAATTTTAAAATGAGGGTGAAATTGAAGGGGAAGTTATTATTGCCAATATAGATACTTTAGTGTCACTTCTAGCTACTGAATATGTTCCAAATTTTTAAAAGATAAAATACTAATTCTTGAAGAAATGAATGCTACAATAGATTTGGAAGAAAGAAACTTAAATACCTTTAAAAATAAGTGGAGTTTTTGAATGTGTAAAAGGGCTTATATTTGGAAAAACCAGAAGTATATAGTGATAGAAATTCAAATTTGGAATATATAGATATTATTAAGGAAGTATTAGGAAAAGAGATTATCCTATTATTTATAACTTTGATTGTGGACATACTATTCCAAGTCTTATGATTTCACAAGATAGTTTATTATCTTTAAAAAGCAAGTAATAAAGAAGGAGTAAAAGTAGAAATATTAAAAATTCATTTATTGATGATTGAAAAATATTAAAGGATTGAACTTTTAAAGTGCAATCCCTCATTTTTATTCATATCTTTTAGTAATATCTTTTAATATATACCTTGTAAAGTTTTTGCTTTTATTCTCTTTTTAAATAGAGTAAAAACTGCAGGCACTAAATCTATAACAGTATCAATAATTTTTGATATTTACTAAATCTACCTGTTAGTAACTTCATTTCATTTTATTAGACAAGACATCAAAATTAAATTTAAAATTTAATAAAGCTAACTCCAAAATTTATAAGTCCTTCTTCTGTTATATAGAAACTATAAAACTTAAATAAGACTTTTCCTTGTTGTCCATAGTAAAGCTGAATTAAAAAGTGGACAAATAAAAGAATAGTAAAACCTTAAGTTGTTTACTATGTTTTTAAATTTTTATTTAATGTAAGATTTAAAATAAGGACTACAATTAAAATTGCAGAAAGTATAATCAAATTGCTGGTAAAAATATTTTACCAGCAATCAATATAAATAAACTACTTTTTAATAACATCTACTCCACCCATATAAAGGAATTAATACCTTAGGAACTAAGAAAGAACCATCTTCTTGTTGATAGTTTTCCATAATAGCAACCAATGTTCTACCTACTGCAAGTCCTGAACCATTTAAAGTATGGCAGAATTCGCTTCCATTAGGTACTCTGTATTTTAATCCCATTCTTCTAGCTTGGAAAGCTTCACAGTTTGAACAAGAAGAAATTTTCTATATTTATTTTGAGATGGTAACCATACTTCTAAGTCATAAGTTTTAGCAGCACTGAAACCCTATATCTCCAGAACAAAGTTGAATTACACGATAAGGTAATTCTAGTCTTTGTAAGATTGTTTCAGCATTGTTTACCATTTTTTTCAAGTTCATCATAAAGAAGACTCTGCATCTGTTATTTTAACCATTTCTACCTTATTAAATTGGTGTAATCTTATTAGGCCTTTGACATCTTTTTCCATAAGAACCAGCTTCTCTCTTCTGAAAACAAGGAGAATAAGCAGTGTAATATTTAGGTAATTCAGATTGTTTCTAAAATTTCTTTCTATGGATATTTGTCATAGTAATTTCAGAAGTAGAAATTAAATACATATCATCAGTTGTCTTGTACATATCTTCTTCAAATTTTGGAAGTTGTCCTGTTCCTTTCAGCAAACTTCTGGTTTAACCATAAATGGAGTTATATGTTCAGTATAACCTTCTTCCAAAGTATGAACATCAAGCATAAAGTTAATTAAAGCTCTTTCTAATCTTGCAGCTGCTCCTCTGTATAGAACAAATCTTGAACCACTTAATTTTGCACCTCTTTTCAAAAATCTAATATTCCTAAATCTTCTCAATATCCCAGTGTGATTTTGGCTCAAAGTCAAATTTTCTTTAGGTACTCCCATTTTCTGATTTCAAGGTTATATCTTCATCAGGACCAATAGGGAGTTGATGAGTGGTATACGTAGGTATATTTAATTGTATATCTTTAATTTTTCATCTATTTCAACAAGTTCAGCATCTAAGTCTTTTTATTTTTGCAGAAACTTCTCCCATCTATTATATGGTTAGCATCTTTCTTTTTCTTTCTTTAAATTTGCAATTTCTGCTGAAGCGTTATTTCTTTCTCTTTTAAATTTTCAACTTCGGATAAAAACTTCCTCTTCTCTTTGCGTCTAATTCAACAAAAGCATCCATATCAACATTGCTATTTCTGTTCTTTAGCATTTCTTTTAGCATTTCAACATTTTCACGCATAAATTTTCAATTCTAACATAATTCTCCTCCTTAAAGCTGTACTCAGTATTTTGTTTGATAAATATAAATATACCATTTTATATATATTAATTCAACAAAAATAAATATTTTTCTATCTTTTAATCATTTTAGTTGCAAGTTCTAATATATGAATAGCAGTTCCACTGCTAGAAGTCATCATATCATAGATTCCCATCTTCTGTTAAAACATGAGCACTTTCCATATCTGGAAGCAAATCTTTTCAAAATCTTCCTTATCCCTTTGCCCAATTATTACTATAATAATATTTTATAAGTTCATCATAATTTTTGGAATCTTTTTCTAATTTATCTAAATAGCTTCCAATTCTTCTAATAATTTTTGAAAGAATTAGAAAGAATATTTTTCCATTTTTCTATTCTTTCTTTTTGTTTCATATTTTTACCCTCACTTTATTTTTTACCTTATTATATATTATTTTCTTTGAAATATATAGATTTTTAAAAATGTTATAATAAAGAAAAATTGGAAATTTTTATAAGAAGAGGGAGTAAAATTATGAATTTTTAATGATAAAAAGATGATGAATATAAAAATGGTTAGAAGAATTAAGTAAATTATATAAAATAGTCAAATAAAAGCTATATTTCTGTAAATAAAGAAAATGTTAATATTTTATTGGACATGGAAAGAGATATTGCAAAATTAAAAAGCAGAGAAAATGGGGAAGTGGGTTTTATGAAAATTTAAGTTTAGAACCTACATAATCCCAAATACAAAAGGTTTCTCAGTTACAAATTTAAAATATATGAAAAATTTTTGATGAGTTTATATTGTAAAATCATCCACAACTTGTGGATGATTTAAAAAGAATGAGTCATGATAATATTTTCAATATTCCTTTGGGGCACCATAGATATATTATGGATAAACTGAGAAAATAATATGGAAAAAGCAGTATTTTTATATAAATAAAATAATAGAAAATGGTTGGTCAAGGTCGAGATTACTTTCAATTTTTTAGACACAAATTTATATGAAAGACAAGGAAAAGCCATAAATAATTTCCAAGAAAGTTTACCTAATGTTCAAAGTGATCTAGCAAAAAGAAATTACAAAAAGATCCATATAATTTTGATTTTATTTCTATAAGAGAAGGATATAATGAAAAAGAAATTAAAAAGATGCATAATGGATAATATTCAAAAATTTTATTAGAACTAGGAACTGGTTTTTACATTTGTTGGAAGAGAATATAGATTAGTAGTGGGTGAAACTGAAGAATTTATTGATATGTTATTCTATCATATAAAAATTACATTGTTATGTAGTAATAGAAGTAAAAATATCAGCATTTAAGCCAGCAGATATTGGGCAGTGGAACTTATATAACATCAGTAAATCATATATTAAAAAGAAGAAAATGATGGACCAACAATAGGCATTAATTTTGCAAAACAAAAAGATAATATACTTGCAAAATATGCATCTGAAAGTTCTAAAGAACCAATAGAGAATATCTGAATACCAACTATCTAAACTTTTACCTGATAATTTTAAAGGAACATTACCTAGTATAGAAGAAATAGAAGAAGAATTAAAATAAAATTAAGAGAAGTATTTTACTTCTCTTTTTCTTTGCAATCCAATAAGATTTTTAAAAAATAGTTGACAAAAATAATTTTTATATAGTATATTGTCAATATAAAAATTTAGCACTCTATAAAAAGTGAGTGCTAATAAAAAGTAAGAGGTGAGATTATGAGGATTTCTGAAAGAGAAAAACTTGTTCTCAATGCTATTGTAGATTATTATCTTACGGTTGGGGACACAATAGGTTCCAGAACATTGGTATATGGAATAGAACTCTCATCTGCTACAATACGTAATGTTATGGCTGACTTGGAGGATATGGGATTTATTGAAAAACTCATACTTCATCAGGGCGTATTCCAACAGATATGGGATACAAATATTACCTAACAGAGCTTCTAAAAAGTAGAAAAGATAACACAGGAAGAGATAGAAAATATTAGCAATGTGTATAATCGTAGAGTTGATGAATTAGAAAAATATTTTGAAAAACCTCTACTCTACTTTCAAAGCTAACTTAATTATGCAGGTATAGCTGTTGAGCCAAAGCCTGATAATAAAAAGTTAGCAGGGTGGAGCTCGTTTATATAGATGAATATTTAATTATGGCAATCATTGTTATGGATGATAGAAGAGTTAAGACAAAAAAATATTCACTTACCTTATCCAATTACAAAGGAAGAAGTTGAGAAGAAGGCAGATGAATTAAATGCTAAGATTAAGAATAATGAAATTGCTATAAATGATATAGAAAAGTTTTTACAGAAAGTACAGATATTGTTTTATGAGTATGATGATGAAGATGAAACTTACTAAGTACTTTTATAAATAATCTTCCAAGTATGTTAAAAATGAAAACATTGCAGAGGTTACAGATGTAATTGAATTTTTCAAATGAAAGAAAAGATATAAGAGAATTATTTGAAAAACTTATAGAACAAAAAGCGAAAAGAAAAATTCAAAATCAAATGTAAATGTAATACTTGGAGATGAATTAGGTATAAAAGGATTAGAAGATTTCAGCTTTGTCTATTCCATATATGATATAGGTGGAGCACAAGGAATAATTGGGGTTATGGGACCCTAAGAGAATGGCATATTCTAAAACAATGGGACTTATAAAACCATGTAAGTAGAGAAGTAAATAAATTAATTAATTCAATGGAAAAAGATAAAATAAAAAGAGTTTAGGAGGCTTTCAATGAAAGATAAAGATATTAAAGAGGAAGTTCTAAAGGAGGAAATAAACAAAGAAGTTAATGAAGAACTGAAAAATGAAGAAGTAAAAGAAGAAACTCATGAGCATGAACATAAACATGGTGGGCACACTTGTTGTGGTAAGCATGGACATAAACATAATGATGAAGAAATAGGAAAACTAAAAGCTGAAATAGAAGAATGGAAAATGAATATCTAAGAAAAGCAAAGCAGATTTTCAAAAAACTTTACTAAAAAGAAAAGAAAAGGGAGTTGATGAACTTAAAAATTTGCTTCTGAAAAAAATTATCACTCAATTTTTAGGAAGTTTAGATAATCTTGAAAGAGCAATTGAATCTTCTATTGAAAGTAAAGATTTTGATTCACTATTAAAAAGGAATTGAAATGATAGTGAGAAACTTAAAAAGATATTATGTCAGCTGAGGGTGTTGAAGAAATACAAAACAGAGGGCGTATATGACCCTGTATATCATCATGCAGTTGGTGTTGAAGCAAAATGAAGATTTTAAAGAAGATGAAATTGTAAAAAGTATTACAAAAAGGTTATATGGATGAAAGGTAAAGTCATAAGACCAGCAATGGTTATAGTATGAAAAATAATTAAATAAATAATAAATATAGATAGATATTAGGAGGATAAAATGAGTAAAAATAATAGGAATTGATTTAGGAACAACAAACTCTTGTGTAGCAATAATGGAAGGTGGAAATGTAACAATAATACCAAACTCTGAAGGAGCAAGAACAACTCCATCAGTTGTAAATATTAAAGATAATGGAGAAGTAGTTGCTAGGAGAAATAGCAAAAAGACAAGCTGTTACAAATCCTACTTCAACAGTAAGTTCAATCAAAAACTCATATGGGTTCTGATTACAAAGTAGAAATTTTTGGAAAGAAATATACTCCACAAGAAATTTCTGCTAAAAATATTACAAAAATTGAAAAAGATGCTGAAGCTTTACTTAGGAGAAGTTAGAAGAAGCAGTTATCACAGTACCAGCTTGCTTTACTGACTCTCAAAGACAAGCTACAAAAAGATGCTGGAACAATAGCAGGATTAGATGTAAAAAGAATTATAAATGAACCAACTGCTGCTGCTCTTGCTTATGGACTTGAAAAGAAAAAGAAGAAAAAGTATTAGTATTTGACCTTGGTGGAGGAACATTTGATGTATCTGTTCTTGAAATATCAGATGGTGTTATAGAAGTTATATCAACAGCAGGAAACAAACCACTTAGGTGGAGATGATTTTTGATAATGAAGTTATAAAATTGGTTAGTTACAGAATTTAAGAAAGAAACTGGGTAGTTGATTTATCAAATGATAAAATGGTCACCAAAAGATTAAAAAGATGCAGCTGAAAAAGCTAAAAGAATTATCAACATTAATGGAAACTTCAATTTCATTACCATTCATAACTATGGATGCAACAGGACCTAAACACTTAGAAATGAAATTGACAAGAGCAAAATTTAATGATTTAACAAAACATCTTGTTGAAGCAACACAAGGACCTACAAAAACAGCTTTAAAAGATGCAAATCTTGATGCAAATCAAATAGATGAAATCTACTTGTTGGAGGTTCTACAAGAATACCAGCAGTTCAAGAATGGGTTGAAAAATTTCTTTTGAAAGAAAAACCTAATAAGGAATAAACCCTGATGAAGTTGTTGCTGCAGGGGCTGCAATACAAGGTGAGTATTAATGGGAGATGTTAAAGATGTACTTTACTTGATGTAACTCCATTATCATTAGGAATTGAAACTCTAGGTGGAGTATTTACAAAGATGATAGAAAAGAATACTACTATCCCAGTTAAGAAGTCACTAAGTGTATTCAACAGCTGTGGATAACCAACCAGCAGTTACTATAAAAGGTATTACAAGGAGAAAGAACAAAGAGCTGATGATAACCATAAATTAGGAGAATTTAATCTTGAAGGTATACCAGCTGCTCCAAGAGGTGTGCCTCAAATAGAAGTTACATTTGATATAGATGCTAATGGTATAGTTCATGTATCTGCAAAAGATTTAGGAACAGGAAAAGAAAATAAAGTAACTATTTCTGGTTCCAAGTAACCTTTCTAAAAGAAGAAATTGGAAAAGAATGACTAAGGAAGCTGAAGCACATGCTGAAGAAGATAAGAAATTCCAAGAATTAGTTGAAGCTAGAAATAGAGCAGACCAATTAATCTCTGCTACTGAAAAACTTTAAAAGAAAATCCTGATAAAGTAAGTGAAGGAGATAAGAAAAATATAGAAGAAGCTATTGAAGAATTGAAGAAAGTTAAAGATGGTGATGATAAGTCAGTAATAGACTCTGCTATGGAAAAATTATCTCAAGCATCTCATAAATTTGCAGAAGAATTATATAAAGAAGCTCAAGCACAGGCTCAAGCTCAACAACAAGCTGGTGCAGGAGCTAATGCAGGTTCTGATAAAAAGATGAAGATGTTGCAGAAGCAGAAGTTGTGGACTAATAATAAAATATAAAGGGACTGTTGATATACTAAATATTAAATAAAAACGTTGAAATTAGCCAGATTTTTAAACGGATAAAATTAAGAATTTCGCTCATAAAACAGAGAAACTCGTCTTTGCTCAAACACCTCTGATTTTGCTCGGCTCATTCTGTTTGATTTTTATCCTAAAATCTGGAATGTAACTCACTTATTTTTATTAATATAAGTTAGGGATTTTAACAGTCCCCATTATAGTTTTAGTTATATAGAGTAAGATATGAAAAATATTAAAGGAATTTCATTTTATATAATAAAGAAATAGGCTATTTAGAGATAATTGAAGAAAAAGATGGTATAAGTGAAATTAGCTAGGGTAATATAGATATTGAAACAGAGAAAAATCTATATAATATTTTTAATGAATCTCCTTTAACAAAAATGTAGTCAACAATTGGAAGAATATTTTTAATGGAAAGAGAAAAGAATTTAATATTAAATTAGATATTAAAGGAACTGAATTTCAAAAAACAATGTTGGAAAACTTTAACAAAAAGTACCTTATGGAGAAACTATTTCATATAGTGATGAAGCTAAAATGATAGGAAATGACAAAAGCAGTTAGAGCTGTTGGTTCAGCTAATGGTAAAAATTGTATTCCGATAATTATTCCTTGCCATAGAATTATATCAAAAAGATGAGTAAACTTGGTGGATATAGTGGTGGAGAAGGTGGAAATAAAGGTATTGAGATAAAAATATTTATTAGAGCTTGAAAAAAGTTCAAATAAAAAATATAATAGCTAATTGAATATTAAATTAAGAGGTGGAGGAAAATTATGGCAAAAAGAGACTATTATGAAGTCCTTGGAGTAGATAAAATGCAAGTGAAAAATGATATAAAGAAGGCATATAGAAAAGCTGCTATGAAGTATCACCCTGATAAGTTTTGCAAAAGTGCAACTGATGCAGAAAAAGAAAGATGCAGAAGAAAAAGTTTAAAGAAATTAATGAAGCTTATCAAGTCCTTTCAGATACTGAAAAGAAACAACAATATGACCAATTTGGACATGCTGCATTTGAACAAGGTGGAGCAGGTTTTTGGTGGCGGTTTCAATGCAGGAGGCTTTGACTTTGGAGATATTTTTGGAGATATCTTTGAGGTGGAGGCTTCTGGAGGTTTTGAAGGATTTAGTGGATTTGGTGGTTCTTCAAGAAGAAGCTATGTAGAGCCTGGAAATGATTTAAAGATACAATCTTGAAATAACTTTGGAAGAAGCAGCAAAGGCGTAGAAAAAAACTATTAAATATAAAGAACTGGTAAAATGTGAACATTGTCATGGAACAGGTGCAGAAGATGATAAATGAAGACTTGTCCCTACTTTGTAATGGACAAGGAACTATCAGAACTCAACAAAGAACTATATTAGAGTAATGCAATCTCAATCAGTTTTGTCCTGACTGTCATGGAACAGGAAAAGTACCTGAAAAGAAATGTAAACATTGTCGTGGAACAGGAACTGCAAAAGAAACTGTTGAAAAGAAAAATTAATGTACCAGCTGGTATAGATGATGGGCAAAAATTGAAAATATGCAGGTTTAGGTGAAGCGAGTCAAAGTGGTGGACCTAATGGTGATTTATATATAGTTATTAGAATTAAACCTCATGATATTTTTATAAGAGCAAGGGACAATTTATATTGTGAAGTACCTATTTCATACTCAACAGCTGTCTTAGGTGGTGAAGTAGAAGTTCCAACTTTAAATGGAAAGAAAACTGTAAAAGTACCAGAAGGAACAGAAAGTGGAAAATTACTTAAAGTCAGTGGAGAAGGAATAAAAATCTCTTAGAGGCTTACGGAAAAGGGAGATATAATTGTTAAATTTACAATAGAAACTCCAAAAAAACTTACAGATAAAACAAAAAGAATTATTACAAAAATTTGAAGAAAGTTTGAATGATAAAAATTATGAACAAAAACAAGTTTTATGAAAAGACTAAAAAATCTTTTAAAGATATAATTGATTGAATTAAATCAAAGGAGGTTCATTATGGCTAAGTCATTGATTGTCTATTATTCATTAGGTGGAAAAACAAAAAGTTGTTGATATATTAGAAAAACTAACTAATGCAGATGTATATGAAATAGAGATAGAGAAACCTTACACTAAACTAACAGCTTATACAATAGGTTTAGGGACATTGTAAAATTGGTTATGAGCTCCAATAAAGAATGAGATTGATTTATCTGCTTATGATAAAATTTTTTATAGGTGGACCAGCTGGTGGTTCACCTATGCACCTATTAATTCTTTTATAAAAGAAATATGATCTAACTGATAAAATTATTTATCCTTTTGGTACTGCTACAGAAGTCATTTTGGAAGTTATTTTGAAAGATTTAATAAAGAGTGTAAAGCAAAAAGAAATCAAAAAGCCATTAAAATTTTAAGATCTCACTTAATAAAGGTTTAGAAGAAGCAGTTAAATTATGGATAGATGAAGAATATAATAAGTAAATTGATAAAAAGGTTATATGTATAAAGAATATTATGTATAACCTTTTTATTTTCTAATAAAAATATAATTTGAATTATAATAATTTATATTATATAATTTTTAAATTTAAATTGTATGAAAATTAAAAAGCTACACCTAAGTGTAGTTGATTGTTTTAAAAGATGGTGGTTGGGGAAGGATTCGAACCTTCGAAGGCTGAGCCGTCAGATTTACAGTCTGATCCCTTTGACCGCTCGGGAACCCAACCATCTTATAAAATTGTAGTGGTACCCCGTAGGGAATTGAACCCCTGTTTCCAGAGTGAAAATCTGATGTCCCTAACCACTGAACGAACGGGGCACTGGTGCCGCTTATCGGAGTCGAACCAATCACCTACTGATTACAAGTCAGTTGCTCTACCAGATGAGCTAAAGCGGCTAATGTCATTCAAGGACATTCGTTATAATACACTATTTATAAGATTTTTGTCAATAAAAATTTTTAAAAATATTTTAACTTTTTTAAAAATTTTTATTGATTTCTTCTTCTTGATATAATCTTTTTGCTTCATATTATCTAAAAAGCTCTTGATTTACTTGAATTTTTGGTTTTCTTCTAATTCATTTAAACTTTTTGATTATTTCTATATTATGTAATCCATTTTCTTCTAAAATTCTTTTTAGCTTTTTAAAATTTTATCAAAACTTATAGCTTTTAAATCTCTTTCTGCTCCAACTCTATCAATAGTATTTAACTGTATTTTATCATATTTAATATTTTCTGAGTTCAAAAATTAGCTATTTCAATAAAATTTTCTTCACTATCATTAATATTTTTCTAAAATAAAAATTTCTATCCAAATTTTACCTTTGTAGTTAGAATTATTTAGATTGATAAACCCTTTCTTTTATCTCATCTACACTTGTTCTATAATCAGGTCTAACAATTTTTTCAAATATATCTTGTTTTTAAAGTATTAAGTGTTGGGACAATTAAATCAATGTATTTCTAATTCTTTTGTTACTTGCTCATTAGCTAAAAAGTAAAACTAGTGGTTATAAGGCAAATTTTCCCCTTATATTTTTAAATCTTTCTTTTATAGCTTTTTGATATATTTCCCTAAGTCTAAACTTAAAGTAGGTTCTCCACTTCAGAAAATGTAATATAGTCAGGTTTTATATCCTTTAAGACAGATTGAACTTCATTTAATATTTCATTCATATCTTTAAACCTCTGTCTTTCTAATTGAAATTTTTAGTAGCACCGCATTCACAGAAGATACAATTAAAGGTTACAACTCTTTACTAACTACTAAATCAACTCCTAAAGATATACCTAATCTCCTTGATGGAACAGGTCCAAACACATGTTTATACATTTTCTCACCTCACACTTTACTTATTAATATATTTTACTCTAATTTTTAAAAATATTAAATAAATTTTTAAATTAATTGTAACATTTATCATATAAAAACTTTATAAAATTATACAATTTATATAAAAATAAGAATTCTAAAAATATTTAAAGTCTATAAAGAGGTAAAAGTATGGATGAAAATTTTTGGATTTATAGCTTACAAGAAAATGGTGAATTTAGAAAAAGTCGTTAAAGAAATTAAAATTTACCAGAAGATAAACTTGATATGAAATTAATTAATGACTAAGTGAGAGCTCATATAAACTTAGAAGATTTTGAAAATGCTCTTTAACACAAATTTATCATTTTTAGGAAAAGCAAAAGAAGATATTACTAATGCAGATATATGGCTTTTTCAGAATGTGGCTGGATATGTAATGAAGTTAGAGATTTTGAACAAGGTTTAAAATACCTATGGAAGCTGAAAAATTAGGTAGAGATGATGAATGGCTTAACACTGAAATTGGACAATGTTTGAGGAAAACTTAAAAGGAGCAGAAGAGGGCTTGAAAAGACTTAAAAATCATTAAAATTAATTGAAGTAGAAGATACAGAAAAATATTTATAAAAGATTTTTATTTATTCTGAGATAGGCTTCATCTTTTATGAACTTTTAGAAAATTCAGAAGAAGCTTTAAAAATATTTTTATATAGTAAAAAGATTTAGGAAGAAATGATAATTGGCTACATATGCATCTTTGGATTAATTTAGAAAAACTATTGGAAAAGAGGAAGCCTTAAAAAGTATTTTCAAAATGAAATAAAACTAATGATGTAAATTCTAGTCTTTAGGGGTCATTAGGACAAAATATATATGGATGTATTTTCAAATTATGAAGAAGCTGAAAAAGCTTTTAAAAATGCTTTTAAATATAGTTTAAATGGTCAATATTTATATGATAGGTCTAGGGCATTAATGGAGCTTAAAAATACAAAGAAGCAATGAGAGTTCTTTTACAATCAAGAAAAATCTCTGAACAAGAAGAAGAACTAACAGATGTAGAAGATATAGGAACTTGTTCGTTGTTATATAGCACTAAAAGATAGAAAGAATGCTGAAAAGTATTTAAAAGTTTGCAAAAAGAAGGTATAGATAATATTCATGAAGAATATAGAGTGATGAATACAAAGGTACTTTTAGCTGAGTTAGAAAATTTAATAAATAAACTATAAAAATATAAAATAAAGAGGTGAGAAATTTTGAAAAAGAATTATTAGATGAGGAAAATTATCATGAAGCAGAAAAATATCAAGAAATAATAGACTTAATAGAAAGATTACCTAAAGAGACAATTAGATATAGACTTAATAGGGAATTAGGAAGAGCTTATAATAATATAGAAAATTATGAAAAAGGTTTAGAAATTTTTAAAAACTATAGAATCAGAAGTAGGAGATACTGTCACTTTGGAATTGGAGAGTAGGTTATTCTTACTTTTTCTTAGAAGACTATTACACGCTAAAACATTTTTTAAAAAGCATATGAATTAGATCTCAGATGATGAAGATGTTTGTATCTTTAGTAGGAGTATATCTATCTTTAGCAAGAAATGAAGATGAAAAAGGAAATTCTATAAAAGCTCTTGAATATGCTTTTTGAAAGTAGGAAATATGTTAGAAATGATGAATCTGAACTAGACTCAGGGGACATTAATAGCTTGGTTATATGATAAATCTATGGATTATACAAAAAGCTGAAGAAATACTTAAATCTATCTGCTAAAAATAAAGAAGATGAATGGGCACTTTCTGAGTTGGGTTATTGTTTATCTGGACAAGGAAAAATATGAAGAGGCATTAGAATACTTTCTTGCTGTGAAAGATTGATGAAGAAGATGAGGGATGGCTTTTACCAAAAAATTGCAACATGTTATAAAAATCTAGATAAAAAGAAGAGGCTTCTAAAATATTATTTGAATGGCTGTTGAACTAGATGAAGAAGATACTTATTCAATATCAGATATAGCTTGGCTTTATAATAATTTAGGAAAACATGAAGAAGCATTAAAAATTTTTACAAAGATTAGAAAAATTGGGAGTGAGATGATTCTTGGACAAACACAGAATATGCTTATTGCTTATCAAACTTAATAGATATGAAGAAGCAATTGGAAAAACTAAATCATGCTTTTAGAAGTTGAAGATGAAGAAAAAAGAGACAGGATATATTTATACTCAACTTGGTTTGTAATAGAAATCTAGAAAATATGAAGAAGCTATAGAAGCTTTTTGCACAAGCTAAAAATGTAGAAATGATGCTTGGATAAAGTGATGAAATAGGACATTGCTATAAGAAAAAGGAGATACTGAAAAAGGCATTAGAATTCTATTTAATAGCTGAAAAAGAGAATAAAAAGATCCTTATCTTATGTCAGATATAGCTTGGATTTATGATGGTTTAGGACAATATGAAGAAGGATTAAAATATATAAAAAGCAGTAAAACTTGGAAGAGATGATGCTTGGCTTAATGAAGAATATGGTGCTTGTTTAGCAGGTTTGAGATAGATATGAAGAAGCAAATTGAAAAAGTATAAATATGCTTTTAAATTTAGATGATGAAGAAAAAGATGAGGGCATATATTTCATAGCCAACTTGGTTGGTGTTATCGTCAATTTAAGATTATGAAAAAGCACTTGAATACTAAAATCAAGCAAAGGAACTTTGGAAGAAATGATATTTGGATAAATACAGAAATATCAGTATGTTATGAGAAACTAGGGAGATTATGAAAAAGCACTTGAATATGCATTAATAGCTTATGAATTGGATAGAGATGATATACGTTCATTGTCACAAGTTGGTTGGTTTTATGACTATATGGGGAAAATATGAAGATGGGCTTCCATTTTTATTGAGGGCTGAAGAATTAGGAGAGATGATGAATGGATTAATACTGAAATAGCTGCAGAATTTAGGGGTAGAAGTGGAAAAACTAGGTGAAGGAATTGAAAGATTACATAAATCTTTAGCTATGGTTAGTGAAGAGGATATTAATCAAAGAATTTTTATAAATTCTGAAATAGCTTGGCTTTATGGAAGATTAGAAGAACCACAACCAGAAGAAGCTCTTAAATATCTAAATATAGCAAAAGAACTTGGAAGAGATGACCAATGGCTACATTCAGAAATTGGATATCAATTAGGCTATAATCCAGAGAAAAGAAAAGAATCACTAGAACATTTTGATTAAAAATATGGTCGCACACTCGTTGCTTTAGCTGTGAGTTAGACCGTTAAGTATAGTCAGCATATATAGAAATATGTATGTAGAGGTAGCAACTTTAAAAAGCTATCCAATACTACTCGAATTGCTGGAAACCTCTAAAGCTAGTATAACTACAACATAGTACCTAAATAATATGGTACAAGGCAGGAAAGTGGCGAAAGCAGAAAAAAATATACTAGATGACATAAGGTTAAAACCTATGTTAATATAATGGGCAATCAGCAGCCAAGACCGCAAGGTAAGGTTCAACGACTATTCCTCCTGAGGGAAGTACACCAAAGCTGGTGGAAGTGGGTAGACCCAAACAGGTAGAGCTGTGGGATAAGATATAGTCTGTGCTATAGAAATATTAAGAAGTTCATACAATCTCCTTAATTTATTAAGGAGTGTATATGCCAAGAGAACTGCATAAGTGGTAGCGTACTTATGTGAACGACAACCTCAAAAACGACTAAGTCGATTTTTATGTTCATATATTTAGAAAAATTTACTTTTTCATTTACTTATAGTATAAGAAAGTAGTATACTATATAGGGTGAATGGAGGTGAAATCACATGGAAAAAAGCTATAAGTTTAGATTTTATCCAACTAAAACTCAAATAAAGGATATTAAATTGTACTTTTTGGTTGTGTAAGATATGTCTATAATCATTTTTAGATCTAAAACAGAAGTTATATAAGGCAGAGAAAAAGTCTATGTCATATAGTGAGTGTAGTAAAAGAATTAACAGTTTTAAAGAAAGATAAAGAATGGTTAAAAAGATGTAGATAAATTTTTCTTTACAAAAATTCTTTAAAAGATTTAGATAAAGTATATAAAAACTTCTAGTGGAAGTGGCTATCCAAAGTTTAAATCTAAGAAAGATAATAGAAAATCATACAGAACCAATTATACTAATAATAATATAGAGTTTTTAGATAAATGGATAAAAAGTACCCATTAGGGAAAACTAAAAGATAAGAGATAGAATGAAACCACAAGGAAGAATAATAAATGCAACGATAACACAAGCACCTAGTGGAAAATATTATATATCTTTATGTTGTACTGATGTAGAAGTAGAAAAGTTAAGAAGTACAAACAAAAATGTTGGAATAGATTTAGGGTATAAAGGACTTTGCAGCTTACCAGTGATGAAACTCTCAATAGAAAAATCCAAAAATACTTACAAAAATCTTTGAATAAACTAGCAATATTACAAAGAAAACTATTACGAAAACCAAAGGGTAGTTTAAATAGAAATAAAGCTAGAATAAAAGTAGTAAGATTATTTGAAAAGAATATCAAATCAAAGAAAAGATGCAAAAGGTTATCAACAGAGCTAATAAAAGAATATGATATTATCTGTATGGAAGATTTACGATAAAAATATGGTAAAAAATCATAAATTAGCAAGAAATATTGTAGATGTATCATGGAGCGAATTTAATAGAATGCTAGAATACAAAGCTAAATGGTACAGAAAAGAACAATAGTAAAAAGTAGATAAATCAAGTAGTCAAATATGTAATTGTCGTAGAAATAAGAATGAAGAAGTAAAAAGATTTAAGTATAAGAGAATGGACTTGTCCAGTATGTGGAGCTATACATACAGAGATATAAATGCAGCAAAAATATACTAAAAAGAAGGATTAAGATTATTAAAAAGAAAGTGCTTAAATATATAAATATATGAACCGTAGGAACTATGGGGATAGCTTGGTAAATATATGTGGCTAGTAAAAGCACATACTTCCCAGAACCCTGCGACTTTAGTCGTAGGAGGTTCAGAGAGCTATGGAATTAGGCAGAAATGATGCTTGGATTTTTGAGATGAGAGGAATAGTTTTTACTAGATTTAAACAGACATCAAGAAGCCTTAGATCTCATTTAGAAATGCTTATGACGTAAATAGTGATAGCTGGTATCTATATTCTATGGGTAGATGTTTTAAGAGGCTTAGAAAGATATGAAGAAGCTATAAAAGTTCTTTTAGAATCAAGACAGATATCATTAGATAAAAATGATGTTGTAGACGGTGAAGATTTTGAACTTGCTTATTGTTATATTGGAATTGGTGACAAAGAAAATACACAAAAATATTTAGACTCAGCTAGAGATTCTGTTACTCAAGAGGAGTTTTAAATGATTATATAAAAAGAAAAATTGAAGAAATAGAAAAAGGTATACTTTCTTTAAATCAATTTTTAAATTAAATAAATTTATAATAAGAATTGACTTTATGAAAAAGAAATTGATTCTTATTTTATATTTTGTAACATTTGTTACAGAAAAACTTTACAAGAATTGTATAATTTACTAAAAATAATAAAGAAATAAAAATAAATATAGATTGATATTTAAAAGGAGAGGTTAGAATGTATATAAGCAAATCAATGTCAATAAAAATCAATAGTGGAGAAATATCCAGAAACAATTCCAGTTTTGCAAATATTGGATTTAAAGGTTTAGATAATCCAGCAGTTTTACAAAAATTAGAAGAACAAGAATCACCTTAGAAAAAGCAATGATGATAAAGAAAGAAGATGTAGATGCTTTTTATTCCAATGTTACAACATGCAAAGCATCTGCTGAAAGAGAAGATGAAGGAGTTAAAGAAGCTTTCTTATGGGACTTTTACCTTGTCCAGTTAGAATTCCTTTATTAGAAGGTTTTGAAAAATACTTTAGCAGATAACAAAGATATAAAGTTAAATATGAATTCAAAAAGGCTGCTTACTCAGGACTTGGTTGGATAAAAAGATGAAGTAATAGATAAAAATGATATAGATAAATTAGCAGATATGTTTATTTCAGCTGGTTTTGACTTATTCTTTGATAAAGGATTAATGGGTAAATTCAAAGAACAAGGAATATTTAAAGATATGACAGGTATTGAAAAATACAATATAGATTTTGATAATGAAAAATATTCATTTAAAAGATCCCTCATGGAGACTATTCTATGATAGGAGTTGTGCCTGCTATATTTATAGTTAATAAAGCAGCTCTAAATGGTAGAGAAGTTCCTAGATCTTGGGAAGATTTATTAAAACCTGAATTTGCAAAATCTGTTTCATTACCAATAGCAGACTTTTGACTTATTTAATTCAATACTAATTCATATTTATAAATTATATGGTTTTGAAGGTGTAAAAAGTTTGGGACATTCTTTACTTTCTAACTTACACCCCTGCACAAATGGTTGAAGCTAAAAGAGCCAGTTGTAACTAATAATGCCTTATTTCTTCTCTAAAATGGTACCAGAAAAAGGACCAAAAGAAGTTATATGTCAGAGAAGGAGCAATTATATCTCCAATATTTATGTTAACTAAAGCATCAAAAGCAAAAGAATTAGATAAAATAATTAAATTTATGAGTGGAAAAGCAGTTGAGATACACTAGCTAATCAAGGTTTATTCCCAAGTGTCACCCAGAAGTAAAAATCCAGTAAATGGTAGACCAATGCTTTGGGTTGGTTGGGACTTTATCTATTCAAATGATATAGGAGAATTAATTAAAAATGTGAAGAAACATTTAAAGAAGGAGCAGGAGAATAATGAAACTTATAACAGTATCAGGACCACCTTCATCTGGAAAGACTTCACTTATTATTAAAACAGTAGAAAGTTTAAAAGCTCAAAATATAAAAAGTTGGAATAGTGAAATTTGACTGTCTTTATACAGATGATGATGTTCTATATGAAAAAGCAGGAATACCTGTAAAAAAGGGATTATCAGGTTCAGTTTGTCCAGACCACTTTTTGCAAGTAATATAGAAGAAGTTGTACAATGGGGAAAAACTAATAACTTAGATTTATTGATAACAGAAAGTGCTGGACTATGTAATAGATGTTCGCCTTATTTAAAAGATATTAAAGCTGGTGTGTAATAGATAACTTAAGTGGAATAAACACTCCAAAGAAAAATAGGACCTATGCTTAAACTTGCAGATGTTGTTGTTATTACAAAAGGGGATATAGTTTCACAAGCAGAAAGAGAAGTTTTTTGCTTCAAGAGTACAAACTGTAAACCCTAAGGCAGCAATAATTCCATATAAATGGTTTATGGGACAAGGAACTTATGAATTTGGGCTCTTAATAATGGATAAGAAATGAAGAAATAGACACAGTTATAGAAAGAAAATTAAGATTTCCATTACCATCAGCAGTATGTTCTTATTGCTTAGGTGAAACCAGAATCGGAAGTAGCTATCAACTTGGAAATATTAGAAAAATAAATTGAAGAACAATAAAATAGCTAGTAAAATTATAAATATAATAAAAACAGTTTCATTGCTAGTTAAATTTTTAACGCTGAAAAATTAACGTTCGCTGCAAATTCAGTATCTGTAAGAGCTCTAAATGAACAAGTTCATTAACTAGCTTAAGATTGCTGACAAGTCAGCTTCAAACACACCGAGATTTGCTCGGCTCATTTGCTTTTAATTTTTCATCTAAAATTTAGAATGCAATTTCACTTGTTTTTATTTATATTGTAAAACTTGCTTATTTTATTGTTCATAGGCATAGATTAAGGAGAGGAAATGAGTATAGACAATAATGAATTAGATGAAATGGATTTTTGACCTTTGGATATACTTGGAGTTACAGAGCAGAAAGTTGAAAGCATAACTTTACTTCCAGGATACAATAAAAAGGTGAAAAAGAAGGATATGAAGAATTGGTAATAAAAGGCAGGAGAAATTGTTGCCATAGTAGGACCAACAGGTTCAGGAAAAAGTAGATTACTTGCAGATATAGAATGGGAGCACAAGGAGATACTCCAACAAAGAGAACAGTTCTTGTAAATGGAGAATTAATGGATGCAAAAAGAGATTTTTCTCAAGTTATAAATTAGTTGCTCAACTTTCACAAAATATGAACTTTGTAATGGATTTAACTGTAAGAGAATTTATAGATTTGCATGCAGAAAGTAGACTTGTTTAGATAGAGAAAGTGTAATAGAAAAATATTTAACCAAGCCAATGAACTTGCAGGAGAAAAATTTACAATAGATACTCCAATAACAAGTTTGAGTGGAGGGCAATCAGAGCATTGATGATTTCAGATACTGCTATTTTGAGTACATCCCCAATAGTTCTTATAGATGAAATTGAAAATGCAGGTATAGATAGAAAAAGCCTGAGACTTACTTGTTGGTAACAATAAAATAGTTTTAATGGCAACACATGACCCTATTCTTGCTCTTATGGGAGATAGAAGAATAGTTATTAAAAATGGTGGAATTAATAAAGTTATAGAATCAACTCCAGAAGATATCTTAGGTGCTTTAACAGAACTTGATGATGTTGTTCAAGGTATGAGAAATAAATTAAGATATGGAGAAAGATTAGAACTAGATTTTGAAATTAAGAAAAATAGAAACAATTGACAAAATTTAGTTAATGTAATTACTTTTTTATAAAGGTAGTATAGGTTAATTATACTACCTTTTTTATAAATAAAAATAAACAAAATAATAATAAAGGTGAAAGTTATGGATCAAAAATTTTGGGATAAAATTGATAGTTTCGGACAAAATGGAGAATACGATAAGATTGTAAAAGAAATTAAAAAGTTACCAGCTGATAAGATGGATATGCAGTTAATCGATGTTTTAGGTAGAGCCTATATGTATTTAGGGAGATTTAGGGAAATGCTCTTGACACATATTTATCATTCATAGGAAAAGCTGAAGAAGATACTCTTAATGCAGATATATGGCTTTATTCAGAAGCTGGTTGGACATGTAATGAGTTTGAAGATTTTGAACAAGGTTTTAAAAATATCTATTGGAAGCTGAAAAATTAGGTAGAGATGATGAATGGCTTAACACTGAAATAGGTCAATGTTTAGGAAGACTTGAAAGATATGGAAGAAGCTATAAAAAGATTAGAAAAATCATTAGAATTAATTGACTCAATAGAAACAGAAAAAGACTGATAAGGAAATAAATGAAAAAGATTTTTATCGTCTCTGAATTAGGATATTTACATAGTGTACAAGGAAAAATGAAGAAGCACTTTAAATATTTCTATACAGCAAAAGATTTAGGAAGAAATGATTACTGGATATATCTTCACCTTTATCAAAAATCTAAAAACTACTAAAGGAGAAGAAGAAGCATTAAAAGTATTTTTGAAGAACAAGCTAAAATAGAAGATAAAAATCCTGTTCTTCTTGAAGCTTTAGGAAATATCTATATGTTAGAGCCAGCGAATTATGAAAAAGCTGAAAAACTTTCCAAAAAGCTTTTTGCTCTTAGTGGAGATGTGGAACAATTATGTAACAGAGGTAGAGCATTAGCAGCTCTAAAAATATGAAGAAGCAATAGAAGTTCTTTTTACAATCAGAGAAGAATCTCTGAACAAGAAGGAGATGTAACAGATGGAGAAGATGTGGAACTTGTTCGTTGCTATATAGGATTAAAGATAAGAAAATGCTGAAAAATATTTAGAACTTGCAGAGAGAAGGTGTAAACAATGTTGTTGACGAATTCATAGATGACTATGAAGAGGAGTTAGACAGATTAGAAGATGATGAGGATGAACTATAACATTAACAAGGAGTGAGGATTTGAAAGAAACATTATTAGAGGAAATTGAAAGATTACATGACTTAGAAAAATATCAAGAAATAATAGACTTAATAGAAGCTTTGCCAGCAGAAAGATTAAATACAGAATTAATAGGGCAGTTAGCAGAGCCTACAACAATGTAGAAAATTACGCAAAAAGGTTTAGAGCTATTAAAAGTATAGAATTTGAAGAGAAATAGTTTTTTCAATGGAATTGGAGAGCTGGTTTTTCTTATTTTTCTTAGAAGATTTCATTAATTCAGAAAAATGTGAAAGCATATAGGATTAGATCCGATGATAACTGATACTTGTGATTTTTTAATAGCAATATATAGAAACTTAGCAAAACTTGAAAAATGAAAATCAAAATTCAGAAAAGTCTATAGAATATGCTCTTAAAGCTAAAAATATGCCTATGATGAAGAAGAAGAAGAATAGGAACTGATCTCTTTCTTAGCTTGGACATATAATAGATATGGAAAAATATACAGAGGCTGAAGAAATACTTAGAAATCAGTTAGCTGGAAATAAAAAGATAATCAATGGGCATATTCAGAGTTAGCTTACTGTTTATCAGAACAAGGAAAACTTTGAAGAAGCACTTGAAAACTATTTTTAAGGCTAAAGACTTAGGTAGAGAAGATGATTGGCTTTTTATAAGAATAGCTATGTGCTATAAAAATATGGATAAAAAGAAGAGCATTAGAATATTATTTAAAAGCACTTGAATTATCTGAAGATGATGTATTTATAATGTCAGATATAGCTTGGCTTTATGATATGACAGATAGATATGAAGAAGCATTGAAATATTTAGAAAGACTTGAAGCACTTGGTCAAGATAATGTTGACAAATACTGAGTTTGATATTGTCTATCAAAACCTGGAAGATATGAAGAGGCAATTAAAATTAAATCATGCTTTAGAAATAGAAGCTGAAAATGATGACAGATGTATCATATATCTATGCTCGGCTTGGTTGGTGTAAAAGAAAATTCGAATATGTGTGATGAAGCCATAGAAGACTTCTTAACAAAGCTATGGGGTAGAAATGATGCCGTAATACATCGAAATAGGTCATTGTTATAAGGCAAAAGATGAACATGAAGAAGCTACTGGAAAATACTTCATTTACAAGCTGGAAAAATTTGATATCCACTCTATCATGTCAGAAAATAGTCATATGGCTACATGGAACCTTTAGGCATGTATGAAGAGTCCAGCAAAATATGCAGACACACACTCAAAACTTCGTAGGAAACGATACTTGGATAAATGTTGAATATGGAGCATGTTTAGCAATCTCGAGATAAACATGAAGAAGCTTATGAGGAAAAGTTCGAATATGCCTCAAGTTTAGATGAAGAAACACAACATGAAGATTTCAGCCTTTGTCTATGGACAACTTGCTGGTGGTCATCGTCACTTAGGAAAATAAGGAAAAGCACTTGGAATACCTTATGTCATCTAAAAAGAAGGTGAGATGATGCTTTGGATAACGTTGAAACAGCAATATGCATATAAAAATTTAGAAGATTATGAAAAGCACTGAACATGCACATTAGTAGCCATGAACTGGATAAAGATAATATAGGTGCACATCAGTAGTTGGAATTATCTATACTACTTTAGAAAATATGTGAAGAGGCACTTCCACTTTTTGGCTGAGCTGGGAAGAATTGTAGGAAGAGATGATGAATGGATTAATCACAGAAATAGCTTTTAAACTTAGGAAGTTAGTGGAAAAGTTAACGAAGCTCGAAAGATTAGAAAAGTCTTTGACTCTAGTTGACAAAGATGATATTAAATCAAAGACTTTTCATAAATTCTGAAATAGCTTGGAATTATGGAAGGTTAGAAGAACCACAACCAGAAGAGCTCTCAAATATCTTAAATATAGCAAAAGAATTAGGAAGAGAAGATGCATGGTTGTTATTCACAAATTGATATCAATTAGGGTTATAATCCTGAAAAATCTAAAGCAGCCTCTGGAATATTTTGTGAAAAAGCTATGAAATTTCGAAGAGAAGATGCTTTGGATTTTTGAAATGAAAGGAATAATATTACTAGATCTAAAAAGATATGAAGAAGCACAACCATTTTTAAAAGCACATGCATGAAGATGGCTGGTATCTATATTCTATGGGTGAATGTCAAGAAAACCAGGAAAGATATGAAGAAGCTTAGAAGTTCTTTGGAATCAAGACGATATCATACTAGCTGAAGAAGATGCGAAGTGGATGGAGAAGATCAGAGCTAGCTCATAGTTAACCCTGGACTTGGTGACAAGGATAATGCCCGACATGTCTGATTTAGCTAGAGATTCTATTCTTGAACAAGGAACTTTAAATGATGATATAAAAGAGAAATTGAAGAAATAGAAAAGAGGATACTTTCTTTTAGACCACTCTTTAAATTAACATATAATAATAAGAATTTACTTTTATGAAAAGAAGTTGATTCTTATATATATTTTGTAATATATTACATAAAAATTATATAAATGCTAAGGATATATATATAGATTGACTTTTGAAATTATGGAAAATACTGCTAGAAATAATAGACCTAATAGAAAGCTTTGCCAACTGAAACTAGATTTGGAGATGCATGTAGCTTTTGAAGATGAAAATAAAGAAGTAGTAGAGTATATCTTCAGTAAAAGCTCATACAGCCTTAGAGTTAGAACATTAAATGTACTGGAGATGTTTCGAGCACAAAGAAAGATATGATGGTATAATAGAATACGAGTTGGGGCTGTTACAAGTCTAGTTCATATGGGTCAGATTTTAGTGAGTGCAATACTGTTCCTATTTTATGTTTAATTTAGAAATGTATCTATTAAAATTATATGCTATACAAAATAGCGCTATTTCTTTTTAACACTATTTTTACCTCTAACTTTTTAATTTGCGTAGTTTCATATCTTCTTTTTATTACTGCAAAAGCTCCTTCTACTTGAATACTTCTATTCATTCTTAGTTGCTTTCCAAATTCACTTTTCTATATTATCTTGATTCTTTTGATAATTTTCTGAATTCATAATTATATCTGACTTTCTTTTCTGTTTCTGGGTTTCTAAAAATATATATTGTATCTTTTCATGATACAAAAATTCTAGTCTCTAGTCCATCTTTCTAAATAGTCTATTTTCTTTCCAAGACTTTCTTATATTTTAAAGTAGATTTCTTCCAAAACAAAGCTATATTTATTAGCATAAGCTTCAATTTTTAGTTCCATCAATGTAAATAGTTTCTGTGGTGATTTCACTTAATTTTAATAGTCCACAAATTGACAGAACAATTCATAGATGATATTATTAGCTTTTTGAAAGAAAGCGCGAAATAGTTGAATAATTAGGAGCATTAGGCGAATTCAGTAAGAATTTTGGTCTCTTTGACTATCTTTACAAAGAAATTCAATATCCCTTGTAGAATATTTGCCTTGTAGAGTAAGCATAAATGATTACAGCAAACATATTGACAGGACGTACCTTAGTTTTGTTAGGAAAAACTTGCAATAAATTAGAAAAATCCATTTCTCCAGAATGGCGCTAAAGCAGCCCTAACAGGGTCACTCATTATCAATATCTTGATTAATGTAAAAAGTTTAGGTTGAAAAATTTAAAATATGCGTTAATATTATGCTTTATATAAGTATATTATATTAAATTTTGAGAAAATTTCTAAAAATTTATGTAATATACTTTTTGAAATTAAAAATGACACTAAATTACAAAAATTGTTTTCTAGTGTCATCTTTTGGGACTTAATTATTTAATTTGCAACAGCCTTTAATATATTAATACTTTAAAATTAAATTGAAAATTTATAAACCAAATCGTTAATCTTATAGCAGAATTATTAGCTCTAAAAAGCATCTCAGATGTACCTTCATCAGAGTGTTTCTATTTTAGCGTCTGTAAAATACATACGCTAAGTCGTAAAGTCACATCCATATATTCTACTCCAACTCCAACAGCTGTATAAAAGCACCATTTTTAGCCTTACTCCCTTCATAATATCAGAAGATTTTTCTCAGTGTTAAAAGAGTATCCTAAATCAGCTTTGTAACACAAGGTTTTCAGTCATCTGAATTGCTAAATTTATAGTCCTGTTACATATAGAGGAACAGAATTTACTGTCGTTAAGCGGTATTTTCCTTCATATAAATTTCTTTATTACCGTGGAGCACTCAATATCAACTATTTTAAAATCTCTTTTCCATGTGATACATATGCTAACCCTTAACCCTAATTCAAGATCAGAATCCAAATTCCTTTAGTTACTCTCAAGAGCTACACTAGACTAGGTGCTACTTTTCTCTCAGATTTTAGTAGTGTGCTTCACCATCTGCACTTTTCAGAAATTTTATTATAATGAGAAAACATCTCAATCCAACTCTTCCATAAAATTAACACCTTCAGCCGCCATAGCCGAAATAGCCAGTGCAAATAACCTAATAAAATTTTTATTTAAAAACCTCTTAAAAATTTTTCTTTATTTTGATTATAACAAGAAGTGAAAGCCAAAAAAAATTAAGAAAAAAATAAATGTAAATAATTGGAAAGTATGTACGATTTTAAAAATACTTTTATTTTTATTTATTGAAATATCTGGTTGAATTATATACAATGGCACAGTAGAATCAAATTGTAGAAAGTACAAAAGTTATTGGTGATATCTAAAAAAAATAGTAGCTAGATATAGGCTTACATTATTTATTAAAATATATCTCGATAGAAAAGAAAATAATTAGTTCTTCCTAGAAAAATAAAATAGTTGAATATAATAAGAGGTGAAAATAAAATGAATTCTTAAAATTAAAAGATGCAGTAAATAAGCTTATTAAAAATTTGCGGAAAAACATGGATTTAAAATGATTATAATGAAACACTGTGAGAAAATTTCAAATGAGTTGATATATGTGATAGATACAGATGAAAATAGATAATGTTAAAAATATCACAGTTAAGAAAATAATAGGCAGATTATATCTACCAAGAGGAGGCTTCTGGACAGAAATGTATGTATTGAGGAAGATAGAGAGAAAGGAATAAAATAAATCATGAATTAAAAGAATTAAAGAAAAATCACTTTATCAGATTAACTAACAGAATTATTTCTAAAAGTTATAATAAGTTTAAGAATATTTTGTTTAGAGTAAAATATTTTAGAAAGTAGATAAAGCTAGTAGAGAAGTAACAGTAATAAAATTGGAAAAGATTTTTATAAAAATTATAAAAATCATATAGTTTGAAAATGATTATGTGTCTTATTTAAAGTTGATTAATAAAAATAACTTAGTGGGTTAGAGTAAATAGGGTTGACAACTCATTTATTGAGATAGGAAGGGAAGAGAGACGAAAGTAGCACATGAAGTTTTATAGGAGAAGATGAGAATTAATATGGATACCCTCCGTAATAAGGATAGAGTTAATTTTTTCGAATTAACAACTTTAGAAGAAAATATTAAAAAGAAATAATTTTAAATATGAGTATATGATGAAAATAAAGTAAAATAAGAGATGAAATTATTTATTGTACTGTTGAAATTGATAATGAAAATAAAGGAATATTTTTAGAGAAAAACAAAAGATTACTATAATTATATTAAAGGAGATTATTATTTTAGAAAAAGTAAGAATTTAGTTATATCTAAAGAAGGAGTAAAAGAATTAATTTTTAAAAAGTAAAAAGGAAGATAAAAAAAATGGTTACTATAGAAATATATTAGTAGAAAAATTAGAATATGGATAACTTTATGCTATATGTTCATTGTATGGTTTTTATAATAAAAGTAAAGATTTTGAAAATTACAATTGCGATATATATCAAAAAAAAATTTTAAATTCAAAATAAAAAATTTCAATATTATGCGCAGATGAACAATATTTTAGTTTCATGGATGAAATTAAAGAATTAAAAGAACTTGGGATAAAAATGTTTTTAAGCATTTTATAGAAGTAAGAAGAAAAACAAAAATCTATATTTGTGATCAGACTGAACATTTTACAGTACAGAGTTTTGATGATAATAGAAATGAATTACAGGAAAACAAGTAAAATAAGTTTTATAAAAAATTTTAGACTACCTTATTTAAAAATACTAAATTTATCTATAACAATATAGATAATATTACTAAAAAGTTGTTGAATTAAATAACTATTCTTCATCAAAAGATGAACATTTAAATTAATTGAAGTTCAGAGAAAACAGATAGATTTTATGATTTACAAGATAAACTACAGAATTTGCAAACTAAATATGGAAAAGATGTTATAAAAATTATAAAGTTGAAAAGCCAAAAAGGAGGAAAATAAATATGG